>Ga0126342_10006169_pt1 | contig 21186 bp, 16 predicted proteins | sample Cyp1metagenome_FD_92528 | JGI IMG/M metagenome (GOLD analysis project Ga0126342, IMG submission 92528) | Coral microbial communities from Lord Howe Island, Old Settlement Bay, Australia - Cyphastrea 1 metagenome | ecosystem: Host-associated > Invertebrates > Cnidaria > Coral ...
ACTGATGGAACACTTTGAAGGAAAGGCAAAAAACACTGTAAAATACAGTGTAAAATCAACATTTTGCAGATCCATACAAATAAATTGCAATTGGCTTCCGGGGAACCCCCAGCCTTCGCCCTAGATATATATATATATATACTGTGTATATATATATATATACTGTATATATACATATATACTGTATATCTATATATATATGTGTGTTTTATGGATGTGCATCCGCTATGTACTCCAAAAATCTCAAAGGTTGGCATCCGCTCCAACCAGACATCAGCTCCTCAAGGTTGGCCCACAAGTGCATTCTCAACTCTTTCTACGGCTACGTCATGCGAAAGGTGGCTTCGGACGCCATGAAACAGAGTGTTTTTTCCAAATCCCAGTGGAGTTGCTGGTAGATATCTCCAATGACAACAAGACAAATTTTGGCGAATATCAATGAATATCATATATCAAGCCACGAATCCAATGGTTGGCTTGGGGCTTCTAAATGCATGTCTTGATTCTTGGATGTTTCATGCCTGGAAAATGCTACCATGTCCATAGGAAACGACCATTGTTTCAGCTCTTTGGGTTACTCTTTGTCCAGAGAAAATTACATTGTGATGGCTCATTTCCCAAGGTATATGTTTGTATGTTGGATCCACATATGGTGTAAATCGCAGTTTGGCGTTGCTAAATATAAAAGTCCCAATTTCGGTGGTTCAGCTCCCAATCATTGTGCCGGCTCAGACGGCATATGATTACATAGCTATTTCTCAAGTGTTGTGACTTCATTAATCCCATTCTGTGTCGCTTAAGTCACGGTTTTTGGGCTCAAGATATGGGTTTGTCTGAAAATATCGCACCACAGATTCCAATAGACTCTCATGATTTTCCCATTTCAAGACATTGAAATTTGTTTTTTGTGGGATTCCCCTATTGCCAGGCCAAAAAACATAAGGAGGTTTCCTAAAATGGGGGTGCCCCAAAACCGTGGCTTTCAATACTTAAATGGTCTAATTTAGGATGCTTTGGGGATATCTCTATTTTAGAAAGAAAACCGCCAGATGGATCCATCGTGAATGCCAGGGAGCTCGCTGGCATTCCATGAAGATGGCTGGCATCGCTCGGCACCTCAGGAAGTTGATAAATCTGGGATGGATTGGTTTTGGATTAGCTATGGATAGGTTAGTTTGTTTGCCATGGACTTGTGGATTTGTTACCCTCTGGTAAACTAACATAACTATGGAAAATCACCATTTTTAATGGGAAAACTCACTATAAATGGCCATTTTCAATAGCTATGTTAGTCATTACCAGAGGGTACTTGGATTGGTTTTGGACTATGGCAAATGGCTAATCAGAATCGTTGGATGGACTAACTGACTAACTGGGTGCCTGTAGTCAATGGTCAACTGGATGCATTCTTCCTTAAAGTCCCTCAATCTTGGATGTTTCTGCTGCCCAAAATGCATGATGTTTGATATTACTCCACAACAAAAAGATATTACTCCACTCAACTAGACTTGACCAGTCACTTGGGAATAGTTCAAAACATTGCAAAAGCCTATGAATTAACATATTTGAAGGGGTTGAACATCCATTGACCAGCTACCTTGGTGTGATCTCTTAAGTGTACCAGTCTGAACTGACCCATAGTTCATCAGAAAACCAAATGACTTGCAACATTGGAGATGTTCAACACCAAAATAGGGATGTAAGCTTCAAGGCATTGAAGCAATGAAGATGGGGTTGCCTGAATAAGAATCATTTGAACGGGTCAAGACTTGGAGATCCATAAATCGTGGTGTTATTTTCAACCCTATGTGGGATGATCGGCGTGTATTTCTCCATGAATCCAACCTGGCAGAACCAGGCCATCCCCAAGATTGCTATGTTCGGATCTTCAATAAAAAAAAGAGGCCCCCAAGCAGAAGATGCCGAAACAACACATGGCTGTCTGTTAGATTCGGATTTGACGGCGGTCTATCTTTTTTGGGGGCTGCTATAGTTATAAGTTATAAGTTATGTCTACCATAAACCCGAGTTATAACATGTTATAACATGTTGTAACCTTCCATTTGCGGGTTGCAGGTGACCTACACGGGGGCCAACCTCATCCGAGAGGCTCAGTGTTCAGTTGACCCTGGTTGGTTGATCCATTTTTTATCGGGGATATTCGGGGATTATTAAGTGGTTGAATTGGGGAGTTATTATGGAAATTGGGATGATAATAACTCCCCAATATGGTTGGTAATTCTATTGAATCCATGAATTGGGAAATCCTATCAACCAACCAGTATGACATAGTATGAAGGGAAGACACAGCCACTGCACGCGCTGAAGTCAAGAAAAACTGATTTGGTGCCCTACATCTATATAGATGTAAACGGGGCACATATCATCCGATGTTGCTTACTCCGGCCTAGTTATGAGCACTTGCAACCCATCTATGTTTGGTAGGAGCCATCCTTGCATGTGACACCTTCTTTTCAGACTCAACCCAGGTTGGTCAGAATACACCAGGCACATCCAGGCACCAAAGATACCCACAGCACGTGCGCTACGCCCCACATATACTTCACTATATACACTTTCATACCCTTTTTTTTCAGGGTTTCTTCAGAGTTTCTTTAGGGTTCATTTAGGGTTTTCCCTAGGGTTTTTCCGAATTCCTGAGATTTTTCTAGGTTCTTTTTAGGGGATGGTTTATGGTTTATGTAAAAAGTGCTGAAAACCAGGATTGCCGGACAGCAGATTCCCTGCACAGGGTCATCAAACACGTCCCTGGTTCGCAAAGCCAGGGACATCAAGTTAGAATCAGTTAGAACATCTCAACATAGGTTCCCGACGATCATCCAAAAGAGTTTGGGGCATAGCACAAGTGCTGGCCGCAAAGATACACAGGGTCATGATTGTCACGGCAACACCATTCAGCATAAGTGATACGTTCAATCAACCACAAATATATAGTGATTGTATAACCAGGTAGAGGCTCGTGCAGTTACAAGGATGTTGTGTAGATTGCACCCATTGAGTTCCATTCTGTCACAAAGATAAGCAGGCTGTGCCAATGGATACTTTGAATAGAAGGCTTGTTCTGAGGAGGGGAGCGATGATGATTCTTAAACCACTAGGTTGCTGGAGCCTACTTTCAGACAAAACCATGTTCAGACATCATCTCAAAACTTACTGGTGAGTAGTAGGGTGAACTCACCACAAGACCACACTACATCCCAATAGAAACCTTCAAGTTGGCTAGCTACATTCCATGACCAAAACAATGAATCATGGAAATCACACCTTCGTTGAAATCCCATTCAATTCCCATTAAATCCCATTAGATTCTCATTAAATCCTGTTAAATTTCCATGGAATCCCGTGGAATCCATTTAAATCCTATTAAAACCCATGAATTTTGCCAGTGAAGACCAGGCTCGGGAGTTCTGCGAGCAAGTGGGTCTTCCCCTGGAGCTGGACACCGACGGCATCTGGTGCCATGACTTGCAGATGTTGCTTCAGAACCAACAGAAGTCAGAATTTAGGTTGATATTGATATATTATATGATATGTGTATAGTATTATATATATACGTATATATAATACGTACACAATCTATATATATATATATGTATAGTATAATATTACATAATATGATATTATGTAATATATTATAATGTAATATATCTCCACTATATTTAATATATATTTAATATTATAGATAGATATATATATATATACATTATACAATTAGTTGACTGGGTGTCCCAACTTCTATTTGGGGGCGCACCTGGTGAACAGACGAGAGAGCGTCAAGCTGTGCCCCCCCCAGTGATGTTTGTTCATAAACCATAGTAACTACAGTAGTTTGATTGACATCTACCATAAACCCAACTAAAGTAGTTATATCTAGTTACTATGGTTTATGAAACTAGTTTATATATGGTTTATAACTATAGCCATCGCCATAAACATCCACCCAAACGTGAAATCGAAGTTATCACTTAGCTACCTGGGGCACCTGGGCTTGACAGGTGCCTCTTGCCCAAGAGCTTTCCGGACACCTTCAAGATCAAGATGACCCTTCGTTGACGAGGGATGTGGAACATGGGAATCATTTGAAGCAGCTCTCAGCTGGGGTTGTACGACAGATGAACAGTGGTCCACCGGAATCCCATCACAAACTCAACACTTGGCAAACTTTCAACACAAGTTCGTCTATTTGCATGACAATCCTTATTAGAATGATCAAACAGGAACAAAATAAAAAAAACATACCCCACTTGCGGTGGAGTCACTCAAACAGAGCAGTGACATGCAGCAAGACCAATTCCGAGCAGGGCTGAGTCACCACCAAGTAGATCTGGTACGATATGACGGCGTGAAAAGAGCATAGCACGTCAAAGGGCTCCCCTCCAAATACCCAAAAAAGTTGCAAGAGTACTAAGATTGTGGGGTAAAACATATTTTTTAAGGGTACTTGGAGGATACATTAGTAATAGTATATACACACATTATATACATAATATATCAGTATGGATATGCATACACATTCAGTATACACAGTATGTACTCTATATGGTATATATATATGTGCACACACACCAATGTGTCTATCTATCTATCGATGGATCGATCGATCGATCGATCTATCTATTTGTCTATCCATCTATCTATCTACCTATCTAATCTATCTATCTATCTATCTATCTATCTGCCTACCTATCTATCTATCTATCTATCTATCTACCTACCTACCTACCTATCTAATCTATCTATCTACCTACCTATCTATCTATCTATCATTTATCTATCTATCTATCTATCTATTTATCTATCTATCTATCTATCTATCTTTCTTATCTACCTACCTACCTACCTATCTAATCTATCTATCTATCTATCTGCCTACCTATCTATCTATCTATTTATCTATCTATCTATCTATCTGCCTACCTATCTATCTATCTATCTATTTATCTATCTATCTATCTATCTATCTTTTCTATCTCATCTATCTCATTTATCTCATCTATCTCATCTATCTCATCTATCTCATCTATCTCATCTATCTATCAAACTGTGTATCTAGCTGTCTACCTATCTACATATCTATCTATCTATCCATCCATCTATCGATCTATCTATATCTATCTATCTGTCTATCTATCTATCTATCTATCTATATCTACCTATGGGGATATTCCAAATATGACTGGATCACGCACCTTTCTATCCCAGCTTTCCTCACCAGGAAAGGTGGCAAGGAGGCGACGCTGGAAGCGGCTGAGAAAACGGGGGGTGGTCACGGGTCACGGCTTCAGCGAGGGACAAGTAGAGATTATACTGAAAGAATCCAACAAAGGGATATGGAAACGTTATGGAAATGTTATGGAAATCTATGGAAATGTTATGGAAACGTTATGGAAATGTTATGGAAATCTATGGGAATTCTATGGAAATCTATGAACATGTTATGGACATCTATGGAAATGTTAAGGACATCTATGGAATGTATGGAAATGTTATGGAAATCTATGGAATTGTTATGGAAATGCTTTGGACATGTTGTGGAAATGTTCTGGAAATGCTATGGACATGTTCTGGACATGTTCTGGACATGTTATGGAAATGCTATGGGAATGTTATGGATATCTGTGGACATGTTCTGGAAATATATGGAAATGTTATGGGAATGGTATGGGAATGTGGAAATCTATGGAAATGTTATGGAAATCTATGGACATGTTTTGGAAATGTATGGAAATGTATGAACACAAAGGAGATCTAAGAAGCCCCAGAACAGGGTTTCACAAAATTCACCAACAAAAACCTGTTATTTCAGCATGAACAGATTTGGAATTGCCCAAATGCAGACAGCGTTGAACAAAGCTGGGGATTTCACTGTCACTTATTTTTGTTTAATCTAATATATATATATATTATATTAGGCATACAGATAAATATCCCCAGATGACAAACCTTGACCTGGAGGCCTTTTTTGGAATGGGGGGGTTGCCCCTATGATGTTCACCGCTTTGCAGCCGCTACCAATCATTTTGCTATATATATATACACAATACATTATATATATATATGCATTAATTATGTATGTGTTATACATGTATCATATATATATATGTATATATGTATGTATGTATACTTAGATACATTAATGTATAGAATACACATGTATCCACTATGCATTATTGATCCATCCTTTGCTCCTGCCGCATCGCCAGATCAAAATGCCATATCCCAACTGCGTGTTGAACTATCGCGTGCACCAAAAGTACACCAACCACCAATACCAAGATTGGTGCCTTGACAGTTGACAGGTGACGCTGAGACACAGATGTGGTTTGTGCCCCGTAGTTTGTTTGCTTAAGTTGTTTTGGAAAAATGTGGTACATCCAATAATGCAACTACCATTTAAAGGGATGGTTTATACCACCCATAAAACAATGATGACGTTAGGGATGGCTTATTGTTGAGTTTACCACATTGCTAGATAACTTGGTTTTGTGATTCTGGTATATCTATAGTTGACCGGTTTTGTAAAGCAACATTTTTTTGGGGCACCACCTTGTTACAAGATTTTTCAGGGCCTCACACGCACAAATGCATCGGGGTGGAGCTCCACATGGATCATGATGGCTGGAGTCGTGCTTCCAGGATCCAAATGCATGGCCCGGGTACACATCCGAATTTGCCTCAGTAAACTCTCACATGTCAACATGGAAAAAAAATACTAAAAGTTTCTTGTTATCACGTAAAGCCAGGTACCGATAAAAAGCTGGAGCAAGAAAAAACCTGGGGGAAACACACATTTTGGTAATTACCAATGAGTTTCCTGTAAGTCGGGTTCACCCAGGCACTTCCAAATCGTTGGAAAGCCTGCACTCACCGAGGGACAATGAGACCAAGAGCTGGAAGACTTCCAGCCAAAATTCCATCCTCTTCGAGATTGATGGACCCTACAAGGTTCGCGATCACCAGAAAAACCCAAGGGTTCGGATAGATAAATAACACATCAAACTTAAAGATCCATGAACGAATCTTAATGCGACCAAACAACTCAAATGCCTCAGGGGTGACCGGAGATATGGATATGAGTCCAATCCAATGGTTGTACCCCTCACTCCATATTCCAGATGATGGTCATTGTGGCTTTGACAATGCTGGAGTCCCATGTGTTTGCACCCAGACCAAAAAAGAGGATGCAGTAAACAATTCCCGTCTCTGAAGCGCTGAGCTTTTCTGTGTTTTTGTATTGACCCAAAACCTTGCAGCCGGGATATTGTCATGTATATATATATATATAATTATGTTCATAGACTCCAGCTGTATTTTACTATTTCCCTGAACGTTAGCTATTTTTGCGGCTCACATTTTACCTAATCAATCCATCCCAATCCATGTTTTTACCCAGGGTATCCCAGGAGTCGTTGGGATTTTCTGGCCTATTGGAACAGCCTAACAGCTGGAACGTGCTGCGACTCCTGAAGGAGGATGTCTACGGCCAGGGGTGGCTTACCCTGGCCATGGATTTCTCAGGAACCTCTGGAAACCTCTGTGCCTCGCGCTTCACCATCCTGGCGGTCACTGCGCGTTGGTGGAGCGCATAAAAAGTCTGGAGCAACCGAGCAGTTCGAAGATATCCTCTGTAGAAGAGGGGTCCGACTTTACCTGTGGGCACGCTACATTTTATGGGAATAGCTGGATACCCCAATCTCCCTCTTGATTTATTCACGGCCTAAGGATTTTTAAGACTCAGATGATCTAGGTGAATTATAAATCCTCAGCCGTTCTTGTCACCTGAGATGCCACAGGCATTGGTTGTAGCATTGTAGCCGTTGTAGCCCCAAAATCACCAAATGTTTCAGAGCGAAGCATCATTATGATTCAGTTAAATCTATGTCCCAGACCATCGGGGAATCATCGGCGTGCAGGTTACCCTCTGGCCATTTCACATTGCAATGCCTGTTTTTAATTAGCTACATCGTCTACAAACTATGTGATTTGTTCATGATTTCTCCGCACGCTATGTTTGATTGCGACAAGGTGCTTGATAGTTCATCCCACTATAACTGGTTGGTGGTTTGGAACATGTTTTATTTTTCCATATATTGGGAATATATAATCATCCCAACTGACGAAATCATATTTTTCAGAGGGGTAGGCCAACCACCAACCAGATAAGGATTAAAATGTCGTTGGTCCACGTGGAAAAGGCGGGTAGAATCATTTGAAGTGACTAGTAGGAATGACGATACTTGGATGTGCATCCTAGCTACTTACTGGCATGATATATATATATAGAAGTTTTGTTTACCCAACTACTAATGATTAATGGGGTGCTTATTAATGAGGAATGGGATATATTATATAAGCTTTGTTTTACCCAATTATTAATGAGTTATGCGTGGATTATTGATCACTTCCTAACTCGGATGATCCTCCTAAACCGATTCTTGGAATGGTTAAATCCTCATCAGTAACTGCTTCATGATGGCGTCAGAAGTGTCACTTTTAAGACAACCCCCCGTGTCCGATGGCAGTCACCACCTGCCGCGAGGCCATGATTCTGCCCGCCAGTACAGAGGACGGGGGGATGCTACTCTTGGGGATGATCAAAGCTTTGGAACAAAATTCAACATAGCTATTGAAGATGGATATTTATAGTGGATTTACCCATTAAAAATGTTGATTTTCCATAGTTATGTTAGTTTACCAGAGGGTACCCTCCTGTTCACAACAACTGGTTGCCGTTAAAGAGATATTCATCCTCACAGTCGTATTGCGTTCGTAGGGTTTAACCCATACCCATATCCTTACTTGGAACCAATTGGACACTGAATTGTGGTAGAAGAGTTCAATTGGCAGCTCCTATTTCTGGGCCAGGTCCTTTTTACTTCTGACATCGTTTGTATGATATGATGTTGCATCGTTCATCGTCGAGGGCGCTGAAATCAAAGGACTTAAGAGGAAAACTCACCAAGCAACCAACCAAGCCACCCTTATTACTCACCGGTTTGCAAACCACATCGCTGATAAGTACCTATCCATGTATGCTGGTTATAGTCAGTGTCCTATTATGAAGTCTGACTGTAGGTCCCATCACCGCCATGACCCTTTTGGTTTGTTTAAGAAACCAAGTTCTTTCCACCCTCTGGTATTATCAAACATGGCAATGTACAATCCCCATTTACTTCAATGATTTTCCCTTATGTTCTTTTTTTAGGGCGTTTCCATGTATTTCCCCAATTTACACTGAAATCCAACCAGACAAATCATGTTGGACATCCTCCATGTAAAAAAAAAACAACAACTTCACAACTGGCTCCAGTCGTCCATGGCGTCATCCTCCATCGACGCAGGAAGACAAAATGCTCAAAAAACGCTATGCCGTCTACAACTTCGATGGGCCGCTGGGTCACAAACAAACACCATCAGGGGAAATTCAGGCCTAGCCGCGAGACCGGTCCGGATTCGATAGCAAAACCGTTGGTTTTGAAACATGGGATTTTCATGAACACTGCCGCATGATTGATCCATTCTTGCAATAGATTCAATAGATGTACACATCATTTGGATGCATTGAAGTCTTAATGCATGTGTGTGTGTTCTTAAATACCTTTGGGGTCTCCATTGCTGCTCATATTTTTTATGTTGTTCTTTAATGTTGTATATCCGCAACTGCCGCAACTCTGGTAGATATCCACCTGGCGACCGCCACTTCCACCCCAAAGTTTTCCCAGAGTATTCTGATCGTCCCGTGAATTGCAGTGACGGTTGTTTGAGCCATATCATATTGTCATATTGTCATCTTAAAGTTTGGTAAACATCCCCAAACATCCCAAAATATGGCTTTGAGAACATGTAGCTTCCCAGATCATCCCAAATTGGTCGGGGAAACCGATGGTGAATTGGGGGACTCCCATCCCCCGGTCATAAAAAGTGAGAGACTCACAGAGATTTCGGACCATGGAAGGGGGCATTTAATATGAACGGGGATGCGATTCTGGAAAAGCCCCAAAAAAGCGATATATGCACGACAAATCCAGCAAAATGATTGTCGCTATAAACCTACCGTTTCGCAAGTCTGAGAAACAGCCAATGTTAATAGGTTGACGTTTCGAATCTAGCCGTGGGGCCCGAACCTTCCAGTGTGGGTGCGGCTGCCCACGCTGATCTCGGGCAGGTTTGTGCGACTTGCATCGCCATGGCCAGGTTGTTCCCCATGGATTGGGGCTCCATCGACAACGGTTCCAAGATCGACCTTTTGTGCAGGACTGTGGTGTTCGACATTGACCATGATCTGCATATCATGGAGCTTCTCCATAACCATTGCAGATTCCATTTGACTGGGTTGTTAGAAGCTGGATATGAATCCTACTCCATTTTCGATGCCACTTTGGTTGCCCAATTTCCTGTGCCGCATGTTAGCCTTGGTCCTTTGAGCTGCATCCTTGGGCACAAGGAAATTACGTGGGATAGCCTTTTCTCAGTGGTGGACATGTGCAGTGGGTTTGGAGGTTTTTCGCAAGGTTTGTTGCCATGTGGTTTTCACTCAACAGTTGCCGTGGACCATAATCAACACATGCTGGAACAGTTTAAATGTGCTTCCAACACCCCAACCATTTTGGGTGACGTTGGCTCCAAAACTGTTATCAAAGAAGTGTGGCAGGTATCCCAGGGTGCAAAAACAATGACAGGAGGCTTCAGCTGCCAGCCCTTCTCGTCCCTAGGGGACGGTAGAGGATCTGAGGATCCGAGATCAAGCTGCCTGTCGAAACTTTTGTATGCTGCCTATTTCTTGAGAATTCATGTTTTGGTGTTAGAATGTGTTGCACCAGCATCACAAGACCCCTTTGTGCGTGCAGAATTGGACCATTTTTGTCAAATCACTGGTTTCCATTGTTCGCAAAGAACCATGAAGCTTGACCAAGTGTGGCCAACTAAGCGAGCCCGCTCATGGTGGTTGCTGACATCTCCCAGTGTTGGCCCAGTTGTGATTCCCGAGTTTTCCTGTCAGATGCCGATTTCCTCTATTGAACAGCTGATCCCTGAGATTGTCCAGTGGGATTTAGATGATGAAAAGATTTTGGCATTATCTGAGACCGAAGCTGCAGCGTTTGGTGGAACAGAAGGGAATTTTTCTCAGTATCTCATGAACATCAAAGGCACCTCACCATGTGCTTTACATGCTTGGGGAAACCAATTGACAGCTTGCCCGTGCGGATGCAGACTTTTCGGACTCTCATCACGTAGACTTGCTGAAAAAGGGTTGTTTGGGCTTCTCGTTTTCAGTGCAGCTGATTGCAATGGGATTGTTAGGATCCGACATGTGCATCCAAGTGAAGCAATGGCGTTGAATGGGATCGATCCCACCATCGACTTTGGTAGACAGCCACGACTCACACTGTGTGCAATTGGGCAGCTGGCCAGCCCTCTCCAGGTCCTGTGGGTAATGTCAGCGTTAGGCTCACACTTTGATGAAATCCGCTTTGGGAAGTCAAGGTTTTCGGCAGAAATGCAACTGCATGCATACATGTCGTGGATGATCATGAGATGCCATTGGATTTGGCCTTCCTTTGAAAAGCCATTGATTGACGAAAAGCTGGCTACACTTGTCCAGTGCTGGAACCAAGTCCAACACTTGTCTCTCAGTGAATTGATGTATCCACCAAGATGGGAAGCCAGACTTGAATTGCCAGTCACACTTGCAGCCATTTTGGACCTGCTCTTCAGAGAAATGCAAAGCACGCCGGTGCTTTCACAAGCTTTGCCAGATTGTGACATGTCAGAACCCGAAACGCCATGGCTTGACACTCCGACCATTTGCACTGACCCTGAGGCCTCAGTAGGAATAGCTGCTGAGTTTTGCACAGTGATTTTTGACGGTGATGTACAGGCCCCAGTGATGCTCTCTCCTTTGGTTGGAACCACGCTGCAGGATCTTTTGACAGCCCATGACAAACTTGTAGGCCCTGCTGACTTCAGCCAGTGTGTGAATGCCGATGGAGAGACTTTGCCGCTCTCTCATGTGTTGGAAGTTGGACAGATCATTTACGTAAAGGGATTATCCTGCGTAGATCGTGTGCCTGAGACCGCCCCGGTCACAAGTGATGTTGTGAGAACATTGCAACCCACTCAGATTGACCCAATTGTCTCACCCACCATGACATGGAGTCAACAGATTGAAACGCCAGCCCTCATGAAACCCTCCATTTTTGACATTGGAGAATGCACAACTTCGCCTGCTGACCCGCAACCAGGTTGGCTTTGTGCGGAACCGCTGCTTGGACTCCAAGGTGACCAATTTCTGATGCTGTCTGCACCGCTTGTTAGCAACACGCAGCAACTTTGGTCCATCAGGCATCAGTTCTTGAAAGTACAAGATCGACTTGACATTTTGCAACACCAAGGGAACATTTTTTCAGATGATGAAATCCGTTTCCATTTGTTTGCGCTGACTCAGAAATTTATGGAAGTCCAAGTCAAGTTTTCAAAAGATCCTGTCAAACAACTGGTGACGATTGACCCCATCCTCACCACTGCATGGATGCTTGACAAAGCTTTCTCATGTGAAGATTGGGGCAATGACCATGGCTACATTTTCCAGCACTCCCTGCCCATTGCTACTGTTTTCCTGGTTGGTAACCATTGGGTACCGGTGTCAATGCACCCTGTTGGAGACAAATTGAATGTTTTCGTTTGGGATGCAGATGGTGGTGACCATATCAAACTCAACTCGGTCATTGAGCAAATTGGCCTTTCAATAGGGTTCTTGACGGTGGTTATCCAAAGAGACAGACGAATGTTTCTCACATCAGAATTGTGTGGCACCCTGGCAATTGCGTACCTCCACAGTACCCTTTTGCATGCCCAGTTGCCCACGACACATGAAGAGACCCAACAAAGATTTCAGCTGCTTCGTGAGCAATTCATCCTTTCCATTTCCACGTGTGACATCACCAAAAGGCCATGGATTTGGGGTAAAGGGGACACTGGTGCTGACGCTGACTCTACGGAGTCTATCTTCCAAAACATGCCTCCAGTCCCCACCATGTTGACCAGAGAGCAGCGAACAGAGCAGATTGTAGAGCATCGGACTGCAGTTGCAGATGATGAAATCAGGTTTCACCTTCAGCACATTTTGAGCCGGTACGAACAACTCAATGACAGGAGAGGAATTGCCAATGCACGACGTTTTGTCTGGCTTGAACCTCTTGTGTATACATGTTGGGAATCCATTGGAAGAACCATTTCAGCCCGATGGTGTGAGAGACACACTGAAGTCAGATCGGACGGAGTTCAAATTGTGACAGCCTTTTTGCTTGATGAGCATTGGTTTCCATTTTGGATTGAACCGAGGGATGACTGTGTGACATTCCACACTATTGCCCATGAAACCATTGATGCCCATAAGTTTCGTGATGTTTGTGCTTGCATAGGCCACCAACTTGGGTTCCCCTTGTTTGCGTTGCATGTGTTCCCAAACAATCTGCCACCTCACGACAAATGTGGCACACAGGCCATGATGTTCCTGGCTCACGTGATTCATGGGGCAAGACTGCCTGACACTATCCAAGAACTTAACACTTTGCATGCCAACATGAGAGCTGTTTTTGTTGAGGATTTGTTTGCCAAGAGAGAAGTGCCTGCTCCTGTGATTTGGGGCAATGGTACCTTCAGCGGGGAATCAGGGCCACTCCCTATAATGCCCTGCGTGTGTCCTTTAGTGGCACCAGTCCATTTTGCAGACGATCCTGACTCCTGCCATGAGCTTCTGATGACCAAGTTTGACTGGCCTGCGGTCCACCGACTGTTTGCATGGAACACAGGCCACCTGAGCCACATTGTGATGCCAGATGTGCCTCTTTTGGCGCACCGCCCCGAGCACGAAGTTTGCCCCTCACATGCGTTTGATGCTTTGGAGCTCACTTTTCATGTTTCCAGACTACAGGCTGCAACCAGGCTGACTGATGGAAGTGACAACTTGTCGCTTGTCCAGGTCTTGCCAAGTTTGGAGGAATTTGACAATTTTGCTGAAGGATTCCACAAAGGCTCTGACAATGCAATGGTGCATGTTGTGCTTGTAAATTGTCACTGGATCCCAATTGTTTGTTTGTGCAGCAATTTCACCACCCGAATTTTTGTGCCAGCCGAGGCCGCCATGACGGTAGCCAATCACATGTCTGATCGACCGCAGTTTGTTGTTGTCGGAGTTGGTGAATCGTGCACCCACAACATGTGTGGAGCCATGACGCTGGATATCCTTGCCCTTTTGTTCTGCGGTACCCCAACTGCAACGAGCATTGATGAGCTTGAATGTCGCCATTTGCATTGGAAACATGAATACAACATTGGGGGTTTTTCGTGCCCATTGACTGGAGTTTACGGCTTTGGCCCTCAGGGTACTCTGACGAGTGCGCTTGCCACTGAACTCATAAAGCATGGTGTCCCAAAAGAAAATGCCGAGCAGCGAGCCCATGATGCCATCCGTGCCATTGGAAGTGAGCAGCTCAGTAACGCTTTGAAGCAAAAGCAAATTTGGAAGCAACTCAAAGCTTTGGGAAACAATCACAAGTTTAAATTCGTCTTGCCTGCGGAACTTGCCCCAGTGGTAGAAGATCACAAGCATGCTGCAAGTGGAGGAAAGGGTAAAGGAAAGAATGGATCCAAAGCCCCTGCCCAACTTGAACTTGACCCATGCAAGTTGCAAATTCTTACTGGCATGTTTCGCTCCCAGGACAAAGTGATTTCACAAATCCATCCCAAACAGATCGGACCTGTCAGCTCAGGCGTTGTGCTGATGACCATGGCTGAAGCGGAACCTTACCTCAGAACTGCCAAGAATGTTTCTTCCGAACCACTTGCCCTGTTGGTTTTGCACCGGCCTGATACCCCTGTACAGACACAGCTCCCCCATTGCCGCATCACTGTGCCTTGCCGTTGTACTGTTGACAACGAACCAGTGCTAGTTGATGTTACCCTCGTGCAAATAGGGTCTGGGGTTGTGGAAAAACACCAAGGGACAAATCTGGTCCAACTTGATCCTCTTGAAGTGGTTACTCTGAAATATTTGGTCTACAAAGATGAAATTCCGACTTCTTGGGATGAATTTTGCAAAGCTCCTATTCGGTTCATTGTTGGAACATTTCCATTGCTTTGCAGGTGTCATGCATCTGGGTGCAACTGCGACCTGTGGCATAACCCAGACAATTTGGAAGTGAAAGAACCGCTGCTTGATGTGTGGAGGCGACAATACCTCCGATCTGGGTTTAAACCGTCACCCATGGAGAAAGCAGACATGTTTTCAGTTTGCCTGCGAGTGCCCAAGCAGCTGCTCACCCAACTTCTCTCCTTGAGTGGAGCAGCTGGAGCTTATTGTGAACCAAGGTCGGCAGACGGAACTGAAGTGCTTGCCAATTACACTGTGATTTGGACACCCAAGCTTTCTGACCAAGAACTGAAGCATCTCAAACAAACCAACCCCGCCATTATTGGCCTTGCCAGAGTAGGAGACAGAAAAGGTGTGAGAGTGCTGTCTAGCCAAGCCTCATCCATCCACCAATTGGTAAGGCCGGACACTGTCTATCTGCCCCAGGGTCAGAAAACAATGTTCCTTGTCGGTCCCTTTCCTTTCGGTAGTGATAGGGCAGCGATATGCTGAGCAATGAAACAGGTTGGGTGGGAATGCCGGCCCCTTCAGCCGACCACGCCTTGCCCTGGCCGTGGCTCAATGTGGTTGGTGCAAGCGGTGGAGGAACCCCCGGAAACAATCGTTCCCACTACTCATGGTGAAGTAGTGATCACAAAGCACCGGGTTGAAACTGTGGGAAAGACACCCATTGTGACCCCAGTTGCGTCAGCTTCGACCTTAGCCTTGTGTGGAACCCAGCCTGTGAAAACGCATGCTGAGGTTGATCCTTGGAACACAAAAGATCCATGGGGTGGTTTCAAGCCTAGCACTGGCCCAACCCCCATGGACGCTACAGAAAGCATGCAGCAAATGGAAACACGAGTGCAAAATGCAGTCCTTGCCAGATTGCCACCTGCACCAATGGAAGACGATATCCCCGAAAGAATGAGTCACCTCGAAGGCCAAGTCCAGCATTTGATGGCCAAACAGCAAGGCCTTGAAGCCCAGTTCCAAGACCACTCTGCTCAGCAAGGGCAGCAATTGTCCTCAATGCAGGCCCAGTTAAATACCCATGGACAGCAGCTGCACGGACATATGGAAAACCAAAATCAGGCGATTCAGTCAATGTTCGCCCAACAGATGGAGCAAATCAGGGGACTTTTGTCCAAAAGGCCGCGAGAAGAAAATGAATGACGATGCGGGCAGGGACCCTACATGTTGCTGTTCCTGATGCTTTGTGCATTTTGCATAGGTAGTGTCCTGAGCCCAGTTGTACTTTTCCTGATGTGCATTTTGCCTTGCTTGGCCGTGTGCCAAACGCAATCCATCAGCCGCACCAGCCCCAGATTTACTTGGTGCTTTGCCTTTTTTCTGTTCACATGCCGTGTAGGGGAAGCCTCCAACCCAGGCCCTCTTGAATCCAATTTTGTGCTGGGAGCCTTCAACCCCTCGGGACTTCGTGGGAAATCCCCCTTTTTAGTTTCGCATCTTGCTCATGGGGATATATGGGCAGTGTCAGAAACTCATTTGTGTCACCAAGGCTCTCAAGACTTTCGTTCTGGCCTTTTGTTTGCCAATAGTCCCTACAAGTATTGTGTTACAGGGTACCCGGTCCCTGCTCAACACTCGAAGACACACCAAGGGCAGTGGAAAGGGGTTGCAATGCTCTCGAGGTTTCCCACCAGAGCATTACCAATGCATGGACCTCCTGAAGTTTTCACTTCATCGCGTGCACTTGTGACCACGACCCTGGTTGATGACATTTGGATGGTAGGAGGCGTGGTTTACGGTGAACCTGATGGCCATCTCTACCCACAACACCTGCAGCATAATGAACTTTTGTTGAGCACAGTGGTAAGCCAAGTTTGCAGCCTGTCGGTAGGTCCACGCTTTGTGGCCGGTGACTGGAACTGCCTACCCAACAGCCTCCCTGTTTTTGAGATGTTGCATAACTTTGGTTTTTGTGATTTGCAAGACCTTGCCTGGCGTAGGTGGGGGATCCCACCCCTGCCAACGTGCAAGCATAAGACGCGCAAGGACTTCCTGTTCCTTTCCCCAGAATTGCAGAGACTCCTCACCGACTGCCAAGTTTTGACTGATATTTGGCCTGATCATGCAGTGCTTCAAGGGGTGTTTCATGGATTAGCCTTGTCGGTACCTCAGCAGATTTGGCCCATGCCGCAGCCACTCCCTTGGCCTGCTGATTGGCAAACAGACCCTGATATATGGATTAATACTCCAGGTACCCCAGATGTCAGGTATGAAGCGGTTTGGCATCATTTGGAAACCATGGCCAGTTCATCCTTGCCGTTTGCTGTTTCCAAAGCCCAGGTCGGGAGAGCACATGCAACTAAAACAAAGAAGGTTGTTCCTGGTAAGATCGCGCCTGTGAAAAAAGGGAGGAATGGTGATTTTGCACCCCATTTCCTGTGTGCTTCTTTCAGACACTCTCAATGGATACGACAAGTCCGCAGACTGCAATCTTATGTGCATTTTGCCAACAAACATCATGATGATTTATGGTGTCAGCACGCTTTAGCGCTTTGGGGTTCCATCATTCGTGCACATGGTTTTCCCCCGTCATTTTGTGAATGGTGGAACTGTTGCACTCACAGGGTTCATGGTGCCCCCACATGCATTCCCATTTGCCCACCGGATGTGACCATTGCCACTTGCATTTGTGATTCTGTTGCACTTGCAGTTCGTGCATTAGAAAGCCAACTCAAGAAGTCATCCAGAGCGTATGCCAGACTGCGACGTGAAACCAATCCTAATTTGATTTTTCAAGACATCCGTTCTCATGCTGACAAAGGCATCAACCTGCTGCTCCAACCAGATGAGGCCGAAGTGGTAGAAGTTAATGCTGATGACCAATCCCTCACGCTTGACAGATCTTTGAACATTGATCCTGCACGCCCTGTTGCATGTGGAGGAAAAGTTCTTGATATCATTCATACTGAAGCCGACTGCATTTGGGCCACCGAGACCCAACACATCAAGCCAGGTGACCGAGTGGTGCAGCTCACCTCAATCGGTAGTGATGATGAATTGTTTCAGGTGTTCATGGATGCATGGAAAGAGAAATGGTGCCGCCATGCAACAGTACCGCCAGAACGATGGCAGACTATCCTGGCGTTTGCCAAAGACAAACTTCCCCAAGTGCAAATGCATCACCAACCAATGACGCCACAGCAGCTCAAACATGCTATTGGGGTTAAGAAAAAAGCGACCTCACATGGCCTTGATGGAGTAACCCTTAGGGACTTACAAGCACAACCAGTCCGGGCCTTAAAGAATTTCTGCGACATGTTTGTTTGGGCAGAACACACTGGAGAATGGCCCAAGCAAGTCATTGCCGGTAGAGGCACCAGCCTTGCCAAGAATGAGTCTCCGCGCTCGCCAATGGACTTCAGACCCATCACCGTGTTTGGTTTGTTGTACAGGTGCTGGGGTTCACATTTCTCCAAAATCATTTTGCAGGCACTTGACCCAGTGCTACCAGTTGGCCTCTTTGGTTCCAGACCCAAATGTTACGCAGGTCAGGTTTGGTCACAAGTTCTTTGGACGATAGAGCATGCCCAGCATCATGAGATCCAGTTGTGCGGCCTTCTTGCAGACCTACAAAAGGCTTTTAATATGCTCCCCAGGCTAGTTGTGTTTGAAGCCTGCGCCACTGTCGGGGTGCCTTTTCCAATCTTGATTGGGTGGGCGGGTGCTTTGAGTGCCATGCCAAGGCGTTTCCAGATTCGCACTTCCATTAGCCCTGAGGTGTTTTCAACATGTGGATTTCCAGAGGGTGACGCTCTCTCTTGTGTAGCCATGATGGTAATTGATGTCATTTTCCATGAGTGGTTTAGGCATTTCCTACCTTGTGTGCAGCCGATTTCATATGTTGATGATTGGCAGTTGCTCCTTTGTAACCCTGCCATGATGCAAAACACATACCAGACGCTTGACAGATTGGTTCTTGAGCTTGACCTTTTGCTTGACAAGCGGAAGTCTCATGTGTGGGCCGTGCTTCCTGATGGGCGCCGTCTGCTCCGCAACCAAGGCTTTGCACTGACAGCTTGCTGCAAAAGTTTGGGAGCTCACATTCAAGTTACCAAACAACATACAAACAGTGCACAAATGGAAAGAGTCCAGAGCCTGAGCACGTTGTGGCCGCGGTTGAGGTTGTCAGCCTGCAGCTACCAGCTCAAGATCCGTGCCTTGAAAACCGCAGCATGGCCGCGTGGCCTCCATGCCATCGCTGCAACAACACTTAGCCTGACCACATTCCAGAGCATGCGTTCAGGTGCGATGAAAGGATTGAAAGAAGACAACTCTGGAAGTAATGCGCACCTACACCTGGGGCTCATTGAAGATCCCTGTGCAGACCCGCACTTTTGGAGCATTTTCCAAACATTTCGCTTCACCAAAGATTGTGGTAAGCCTGACACCGTGCAGGAGACAGTGGCTGCCATGGCCCATGATCAACTGCCGAGTAACAACAGTATTACTGCCACTCTGCTGAAGCGCATCCAATTTCTGGGATGGCACGTCACCCCTGAAGGTAGGATAGGCGATATGTTTGGTACCTTTTCAATCTTTGAAATCTCATGTGCTGAGCTGAAGTTACGGATGGAATGGCAGTGGCTTTTTGTTGTGGCTAGTGCAACCCGCCATCGTCCCGCACTGAAAGAGCTCACCAGGGTTTGGCCTTTGTCCACCAGAATCTGGCTTTCCCACCTGTGCCCCAGTGACCAGGCTCTGTACCGTAAACTGTTAAATGGCACCCATGTGACACAGGACGGTAAAAAGTATTGTAATGAAACTGAAGATGACCTTTGTCCCTTTTGTGCGTGCAGTGACAGTAGGTTTCATAGGTTTTGGCAATGCGAACACTTTGCCTGGGCCAGGCAGCATGTGACACCAGCCATCCTTGATGACATGCCGAATTTGCCAGAATCAGTGACATGCTATGGATGGGACCTCATGCCCTCAACTATGGTTGCGTGGTGGCAATACTTTTCGTCTTTGTGTGACCCTCCTCCGGTGCCTGCGCAAGAGAAAGTTCATACCATGCATGTTTTCACAGATGGTAGCTGTTTTCACCAGAGCCAACCACATCAAAGATTTGCTGCCTGGTCAGTGATCCTTGCTTCTATGGACATTGACGACCTCCAACATTCACATGTTGTTGAAAGTGGCCCTCTTCCAGGGCTACTGCAAAGTGCTGTGCGAGCAGAAGTATATGCAGCAATGCGTGCCATTGAATTTGCCATACAGTCTGCCCAAGCAGTGACCATATGGACGGACAGTGCAGCAGTTGTGCGTCGTTTGCGGAAAATTCTTGCAGGATGTCAAGTGAGCCAAAGCAGCTCGCATGCTGACCTTTGGACACGTATTGCTTTACTTGTTCAAGGATTCCCTGGTAAAATTTCGGTAGCGAAAGTTACAGCCCACTGCAATGTTCACTCAGCATTAACACCAGTTGAAGAATGGAGTATTCGACATAATGCGATGGCTGATCGGGAGGCAGTGGCTGCTAATTTGCGACGGCCAGCAGACTTTTGGACCCTTTTTCAACAGCATCAAGATGCGCTTGCGTATGTTGAATCCATCAACGCCGCCATACACACTGTTTTGCTCCGAATCAGTCAAGAAGTTGTGAAAGCCCAAGCAACTGCAGAAATGCCAAATGACCTTGACCGACCTAGTACTTTGATTTTGCCGCTACCAGTTTGGAAAGGCCTTCTCCCATTTTCAGTTCCGCGAGGGGCTTCCGGGTGGTATGGGGAGGACATGGTAAGACTGGTCCTTAGCTGGTTTTGGGGGATTTTGTTTACAAGCATTGCTCCAATGACTTGGGTATCGCACCTCCAGTTGTATGCGGATTTTATGGGATCCACAGGTAACCCAGGACCTGTGAAAATTGGTGGATGGAAAAAGGGTAGGAAATTGTTTGGGGATTTTTTTTTTTTTAGTTTGGGGAATTTTTTTTGGATTTCCGGTTCTCACCATTTTCCATGCTATTTGCAGCATTTTGGAGCTGGAAACTGCCATTTCCACGG
>Ga0126342_10006170_pt1 | contig 21185 bp, 15 predicted proteins | sample Cyp1metagenome_FD_92528 | JGI IMG/M metagenome (GOLD analysis project Ga0126342, IMG submission 92528) | Coral microbial communities from Lord Howe Island, Old Settlement Bay, Australia - Cyphastrea 1 metagenome | ecosystem: Host-associated > Invertebrates > Cnidaria > Coral ...
GCAAGTTCGAAATTTCAACGTTGAATCTGAGGGGAAACAGCAAAAGAAAGAATTTCTGCAGATCCACTGCATGTGGTCGAAGCGAAGCTAGACGGCATTTGTGGGTGTTTGAAGTTTCAGGCTTGGCAGGAATATCAGGTCTCAAGTGAAGCTCGCCATGTTTGACCCAGTCCCAGTCCTACATCACCTTACTCCGGAGAGGATGAGCCTTTGGATGATCTCCAATATGTGCAAGGTTTGCAGGAGATTGGCGAAGCGATCTTCCATGACATGCCGGAAGCTCACAAGGCCAAGTTTTCTTCCACATGAATTCAGCCTGCCTTCAGGAAGTCACGTCTGTGGTGCACCTGGCAGGCGCTTTGTGTCCCAAAAGCGGGCCAGGAGCCAGTGAAGGACATCATCCAGGGAAGCTTCTTGCGTGGTTGCAAGCAAGAGGTTTTGACCCTTGACCAGTTAGAAAAGTGTTTCAGTCGTATACCTCAGACATCCCGAGCTCAGCATCAAACCAGAGCTCCGGATTGTCTGGAGTGCGTTCAACTTGGAGACGAAGGCTTGCTAGCGCTTGAGAAGTTTAATGACAATAAATGAAAATTTCGTATGTGGATTGACTGCCTAGCACACGCTCCAACGTTTGAACATTGGTGTCTTCTGTGCCCAGTTGTTGGCTCTGCAACCCTGCAAGCACTTCACAGTGGAGAATAAGATCGAGCTACAGGTCATCAAGACGCGGAAGCTGTGGGGTGCCAGCCCAAAGTCACGCTCCGAAGAGATCCAGGCTGTGAAGGAGTGCTTTGAGAAGAAGCCCTCGAAAGAGGTGGACACGCTAGCTCTCGAGTGGCCGGAGCACTGGGACGAGGAGGAGGAATGCAAAGAGTCCGTGTCACCGGATGGTTCAGGTTCCGATCAGCTCAACCTTTTGGCATTCTCTTCATGTCGATCCAGCTCGCGGCTTTGTATGGCGAGCCACTTCCTGCTCGTCAGCGGGCAGAAGAGCTGGACGAGGACGAGGAGACTGTGGACATGCCCAAAGCTGACGGCTCTCCTTCATCCTTGAGCGGAGCTCCTTCCATCCCGGAAGAGGAGATGCGCCACCGTGGGCTGGCGCGTCAATTACTGTCCATGGACGCCGCTTAGCATAAGAGCATGCGTTACACGTACCCACTATCTAGGATGTCTGTGTTCGATCTTTCTTTCGGGTGTTGTGCGTGCTGAGGCGCCTATGCTCCTGTTCCTTGAGGAACAACAGGGTCTTCCCCATTGCTGGTAATTGTAATTTCCAATTCCAATGGTGCTACTTTTGTTGGAATGTAGTAATTCAACAAGCCGGAACAGAATTTATGAGATAATCGCAATTTTCCACCATCCAGCAATACCAGTCAATGAGTGTCGGGCGTATCTTTTATCAATGCGTCCAAATTCATTTCTATCGTCAGTAGGGAATACATCAACTCCATCGCCTGCGGCATTAACAGCGACCAGATTTTCTAAGCCATTAGCATAATCGTGATAGTCTCCATCCCAACGAGGATTTTCTCCACTTTCAATATCATCCATATCTCTAACATTTTTGGATTTGAAACAGTCGTACAATTCACAGTGTCGGTTGTATTCAGCAATGTCTCCCACCAACTGCACACCAACAGTTAATCTAAATCTGTTGGAGAAGCCGTGTAATCCAGACAAAGGGCGCAGGAATTTAGCACGGTCTCCATTAGTGTTTTCAATAGTGGCAAATAACTTAATTGAAGACAAATCAACATAATCAGTTTCGCTTGAAATATAGAACCTAATATTTTTGTTTCCAGCATTTGGATTATAGACATTTGAGCCTGGAGGGAAATAATTAACAAATCGCCTATCAGTGATGTATTGGCTTGTTTCTGGAAGTCCAAAATTTAAACTATTTATCATAGTGTCATTACTCTCTGCTATTAGATTATCCATTGCATATATATATTTAAATTAGAATATTTTATTTTATTTTTGTTTTTGATATGAGTTTTTGTGGAAACAGTATTTTTAGCTGTTTTTCAACTATATTAGTTTTTATATTTGTTATACTGATATTTTTAGTTTCCGCTAACTCCTTTATGCTTTCATAATCTGAAGGCGGTTTGTTCACTTCTTTTTGTAGTTTATCATAACTGCTTTTGATTTTTGTTAGTGGTTGATTGTGATAGGCAGAATTTTTATTCATTGAAATTTTATTAGCAAACATTATTAATATTATTTAGCTTTTTATGGATGAATTAGGATGAATACCATTAGATATATTTGTTCCTGCGTTGATTGAATACAAACCGTTTCCCTGAAAATTTTTATAACTCATTTAAATCACTTACTATTGCGCCTCTATCAAAAATAGATACAACATCATTTCTGTTCTTTTAATTGAGATGTTTTGGATTTGTTCCCTTCCTTCTGTTGAAAAATGCTGGTGTGGCGTAAGTAGTGGTATTGTATTTATCTGGGTTTCTTCTATCAATATCATTAACAACAGCAGAGCCGAGGGAATGTGAAACCAAACGCTTTATCTCTGGTGATTTTGATAATTCTTTTTGAACATCCTGTGTTTTTTCTGAAAATCTTACTGTATGAGTTGGAATTAAGAACAAATCACTAATTATATCATTCTCAAGTCCTCCATCTTTACCTCCTGTGCCACTGATGTAAAGAGTGTTATTACTTTTGTAAAAACCAGAAGGTGAAGCATAAGCATTCCATAATCCATGCCGGTCTTCTATTTTGTTTTTGTTTGCTATATTTCTCTCTTCAGCATAAAGTGTTCTGTGTTGTTTAAAGCGCTCATTCAAGTTTCTACTAAAATCATTCGTTCTGGCATTCCAATCTGCGTTTTGCTTTTCATAATCTTCTATTACATAATTTTCACCCTTTTTCAAAAATTCAGTCAGTGCTAATTTACCTGTGTCGTTTGCTAATTGTCTCAATTCAGCCGCGCTTAAAACTTCTTCAACCGCTTCACCTTGTAATATTCTTTGAACTGCTTGTTGTCCAAACCTTCTGGCTATTTGGGGTAAAACAGTCCTTGCTACTCCACCAATTACTCCAAGCATTGTATATTTTTAAATTACAAAAAATCTACAATAGTAATATAATATCAATGTTTAGTCAATTGACTTACAAAAAAAAATGTTGATAGTTGTTATAGATTGCCTCAATCAAAATCATCATCTGACTTTTCAATAGAGTTAGACACCAATTTTGAATGTCCGCAAGGCACGAAGTGCTGGATTACAGAGGTCTCATTGCCCACCACTTGGAAAACAACAGAAATAGGCTTCTATGAGTATTTGTATGTTATGGTATATGATAATACAGATACATTTGTTAAGAATTTTAAGATATACCTTGGTAATACCATTTATTTTGCCGAACAACTTGCCTATGACATCAATGAAGGTTTAAACAGCAACACTGAAGATTTATACGCAGGTGGTATTTTTGTTTATGCTTATTCATTTGCTTCAAGAACAGTGGAATACAAAATCAAAGACGGCTTAAATTACAAATTCAAAATTCCCACTGATGAAGAACTTGCTACTTATGTCGGTTCAGAGTGGAACACAACACAAACAGATTATGACAGTTCAAACATTGTTTCAATCAACTATCTTATCAGTAATTATGTTGCTACTTCACCATTGACCACCTTTACATCATCTTATTTGAATTTAGTTCCCTTTAGAAGTGTCCTGCTTCATTGTCCAGAGTTGGCAGACCATAGGTATAGTAGTCCATCAACAGACTCATCAAACATAGTAAGAAAAATCAACATAGACCAGCAATTACGCCGCGCTGTTAATGATGCCTACGGTGGAGCATTTGCTGAAGACTTTTTAGATGCGTCAAATAAAAATTTGAAAAAGTTAAGTTTCAGAAGAACTGATACAAATAAAAAAACATTAAATTTGTATAATATTTAATATACAAATTGTTCAGTTTAGGATAATATTTAGCCCGTCATACTCGGAGCCACGAACTTCATTGACCTGGCGCTCGAGTGAGCGAGAGGCTCAACGGGAGCACTCCTTTGAGATGCAGTTGCGACGCGTCGTCTCCGGCGTACGCTCCGCTCGCTCCGGCGTACGCCTACGCTTCACGAAGCTCCAGGACTTCGACCGCAAGCGGAAAAGATGAGCCGAGAACGGAGATGCGCACAGCCGAGATCGGAACTGCGGCGATCGGTCAAGGGATTGCCCATGGACACGGTATGGAAGGCTGGCATCAACGTCAATCTGGCAAGGGCTACGGCTATGCTCGTCAGGAGGCTAGTTGGAATCAACCAAAGGGGTCCGGCAAGAACAAGGGCCAAGGATGGGGAAAGAGCGCATGGAACTGGGGATTCCCCAAGAGTGGCAAAGGTCAAAGCTACTCGGGAGGGTATGCCGAGGGTTCTTCATCATCGAGTGCGGCGGCTGCTCCTCCTGCAACTGCAAAGGGCGCAGGTCAGCGCGTCCGCACTGCTCGTGCCAGTCCCGACTCTTTGGTTCACAACACTGCGCAGGGCCGTGTGGTTGAGACCGTCATTGAGCTAGCCAATGGAGCAATGGCAACTCAGTATGAGTACCCAGGTGGCAGCATCGAGATTGAAGAGTGGTGAGCTGAGGCAGAGCTGATCGCTGATGAGGTGGCTTGTGGTTGGGTAAAAGCCCTGGTGTTTTTACGCCATGGCGGAAGCCTGGCCAAAGCTGACCTTTTCTTTGCAAACTATCTTTCAATCGTTTGCCGGTGTAAATAGCTTGTACATTAGGTCCGGCAGCTGGCATCAGCTGTGCATTCATGCCACGGCGGAAGCCTGGCAATCTACCTTCGTGCATTGCTCAACCGGTTGCTTCAAAATAATTCTTTTGCCACTTTGCTTGCCGTAGTTTTCAGCTTTTGTACCTAGGCACAGGTTAGGCCGTCTCAGGTCCTACGTTTTCTTCATCTTCCTGCCTCCGCGGAACAGCTGCGGCCGGCGGGGGGCGTTTTTCAGTAGTGGGTCCCATAAGATTGGGCTGTAATGACCATACCTGTGCATTGGCTCAAGACACGCGCGGACTCTGTCTGTTCGCAATGCCACAGCGGTTGCAGTGGCAGTTGTGAAAAAGAGCAAGCTCAAACTCTAAATGGTCGCGCGAGATCGTTGGCTCTTCTGATAGGCCTGCGACTGGTGAAACTTCTCAGGTTGTCCATAGACAAGTTTGCAGCATCCGGCGAGATGGCCAGAATTAAGCCATCTTGCGGTGTGCACACACCTAAAAAAGACAAGTTGATACCCTTGCACCAACTGTGTCCAGGGAAAAACACCGGTCCATAGAATGGAAAAAGGCTTTGATCAGCCTAACCAGTGCGCCCAAATTTGGTTCACTAAAGTTGAACGCATCACGATCTTGCCAACATCCGGCACGATGTAGATGGGGCATAGGAACCCACTTCTTGCCCTCCGTGGCCACAAAGACCGCCAGTTCCAAAAAAGAAACTTTGCAAGCCCCCGAAGCATCATCCATTTCCCACTTCCGGATCACCTGAATGAAATTCGTCACAAAGACCTGCCCAAAGGAATCCAGGATCATCAAAAAGCGAGCATCATCATCTTGTGGAAGGTCAGCAAATGGTAACGGACTTGCGGGGCAACCACGCTCAACCCACAAGTTGTAGCCTCCTTCCTCCCCTCTCGCAATCTGATCATCCTCATCCAGATTCTGCACGGGCTTCTCCAGAATGTCCAGGTGTAGTTCTTGTAGGGCGCATAGTTCTGCGAGTTCTCGTTCATGATGTGCACAAAGTTGCCGGTGAAGTCCAAGTAGCTCCTCTCCGTGCAGCTTCATGGCCATGTTGGCCTCCCTGTCTGCTCGGTCATTCCATCGAGCTGCCCAATTGTCAAAGTCCATGTCCTGGTTAATCCACTTGGCGTGCCCAGGTACATGTTGAACCTGTAGTTGAACTTCGCAAAGGCGTAGCAATCCTTGGAGTTCCACCCAATCTTCTCCACAATGTCCTTCAGGAACATCGGATCCATCAAGAAGTAGACGTACCATCCCTTCAGCTGCAAAAGTGCTGTCCGTCCAGATGATGGTGTTGCACTGCTTCTCAATGGCATATTGGACTGCAGCAATCACTGCTCGTAGTTCCGCCCGATCATTGTCTTGCCCAATGCCTCCCAAGACTCCTCTAGCAATGCAGCAATCATTCGTAGCACTGACAACAGCCCAGGCAGCAAGTTGATACAACCGGTGCCTCCCTCCATGACAGGACCCGTCGGTGAAGAGATGACACAGTTCTGGTTCATGACTGCCTTGTATTCTGATCCATTGATCTTCCATCTGCATGACCATTCGTTTGAGTGGAATCCAGCAAGGGTTCTGAGATGGAAGCAAATGTATGCGCTTTGCCTTTGAGAAAGTAGTCCACTTCTGCAAGATCCCATGATGTTTGGTGTAGATGTGAGTGCGCCGAGGGCAGCTGGTACATCTATGCTCCATAGAATCCGGACCTCCACAATGGTTACAAATGGGTGCCTTGCTCAAGTCATACTTCGCATGTTGTGTAGGCTCCACAAAGGATCCATCTTGAAGGCGTCTGATGGAATGTAGCAAATGTGGACGTACCTGTGCATGTGCTTGAATGATAACTCTTCGGTCAATGCCTTGGAGCCCTTCGAAATCCTTCCTCTTTTGGATTTCCAGGTAAACCCTGCAAGTCCAGGCATCCTTCACCAACTCGTACAGCACTTTCTCATCCATGTCTAGCCAATAGTGCCAACACCCATCAGCATCTGCAACCCTCGGAACATCGATGGTCCAACGTAGTTGTTGACAAACTTCCAGCAGTTTTGCAAATGGCCCTTGTCGTGCACAGCCATCAAAGCATTCCATATAGTCCTTCCACATCTGTGCAAACGAGGGTCTCTTCCTTGCAATGCGACGAAAGGTGGTCAACACATGCCATACTTGGTAGAAGCCAGGGTCACATTGTTCATGACAAAGAAGATTGAGCCGGAGGCCAGGTGCGGCCCCGGCCATTTGAAATCCAAGTGCTTTCATTGCTTCTGACCGCAAAGCCTTGATGTGTGCCCATCCAATGGTACAAATCGAAACTCCATAAAACGCTTTTGGCCATAGGGCTTGCCGTAGGAGGCGCTGCTTCTGCCAATTCGGGGCCAAGCAACGTCGCAACTTCGGCCAGATGGAATCAAGGGATGTAAATCTCTGTGTCTGTGTCTTGACACTCATCGATCTTCCATAGTTCAACTGAGCTCCCAGGTCTTTGGCAGACCTGACCACATTCCATCCAAGCATTTTTGCCTCCTTTCTAGTGCCAGCCTCACTAGTCCAAATGTATGATTTCTCCTGATCCAGCTCTAGCTTCCACATCTCTGTCCATGTTTGCATGGTAAGGACTCCTTGTTGAAGGGGTCCCAACGCGCGTGCCAGCAGTTCCAGGTTGTCAACATACGATATGGTTCCACACCGTTTGGAAAATTCATTCATGTAGCTATGGAGTGTGATCCCAGCAATGGACATCGCTACACATGACAGTGAGCATCCTTCTGGAAATCCATGATTGGAAAATACAGCTTCGCTGACTTCTCCTCTAACCAGAAATCGTCTCTCCGTTGTATCCAAGAAGTGTTTCCATAGGTGCATAGTCTTGGCTGGAAGCCCAAGATGTTGTGCAATCTCAAAGATTGGGTCTCTGGGCAGCGACTCAAAAGCTTTCTTGATGTCCGTCACGAAGCCCATGAGCTCTTCGCCCTCTTGAACACTTCGTTCTACCATTCCTTGCAAGAGCATCCAAATCTCCGCAACCTCCTTGCCCGGCATGAAACCCAATTGTCTTTCATCAACCAGGTGTGATAGGTGTTGCAAAAACCTTCTTGCCCTCAATGAGCCCCAGGATCTATAAATGACCGAGTAGATGATCACCGGTCGATACTCATTGACTCTGGAGGCCCCTTCCTTCTTCTCCAAAGAGTGCACAAATCCCGTTCGCCATACTTCAGGCCACACCGTTTCTTCCTCACATTGATTCAGAATATTGACCAGTTCCTCTTGAAATTGTGATGGCATCTTTCGAAGATCAGAGTGGCTAAGACCGTCAGGTCCACGTGCCGCACGGGGTCCATATCTTCGGTTGATGTCCATCCAAGATTCAACAGAAATGTCCACATGATCAAGTCGACCCGGAGGTAGGTATGCCTTGGCAAAATTGATGATTCTGCTCCATTCTTCAGGTTTTGGCATAGGATCATGCCACCATCTGGGTTTCCAAAACTCAATGAGTTGCTGGTGCAGCTTGTCCGCCGTAGAAGCATGTTCAATAATTTCAGCTTCAATACCATTTTGCAGAATCCATTCTCCGTCCAATGTGAGAACTTGTCCATCTTGTGCACTGATAGGAATCACTTTCTCCAAGACTTTGAAGGACGCAGGCAGCTGCAGTTCATGGCTGAGGTCCACATGGATTTGTGACTGTGCTACATTGCAACCCAGAATAGTAGTAAGTGTTGCCTTCTCAAGGTAATTCACTCCTCCTCTAGGTTCTTTCCGCGTGACCTCAAAGATTTTGTTGGTGTTGGCCTGAAATTGGGCAGTTATCAGATTTCTCCGTCTTCTGGCATGCCACGATTCGAAGTTCCTATAGTTGGTGTGGAAGTCCTTAAAAATGGCTTGGCAACATGCTGCTGTTGGAGGCTCAGAAGGAAACTCCTCCGGCAAGCCAGCCAATTGGGTAGGTCTGGTCCTCCACCAAATTTCGAAAGTGCCTTCAAAGCCCTTCGCTTTTCGGATAGCTCTCCACAGCGAGCTTCTGTATTCAATAGCATCCGGAGTGTCTTTGTCAGCATTTTTGGCATGGACCATACTCTGAATCCTCCTCAATTGCTGGAACCATCTGTGAACTGCTCTCCCTACAAAATCAGTCTTGATTTGAACCTCACCTGGTCTCGAAGGTTTGAGTAGTGGGCAGTCAACAGCTCTCACCACCGGTTCCTTCTGCTGACATCGTCCCCGGCATGAAGTAGGTAGGTTACCAATGGAGGAGTCCATGAAACCATCAAAGCTATTTTCATAGGCCTTTGCCCAATGGGAGACCCTCTGTTCTGGATTCAAAGTAATAGAATCTGGGAGATGGTGTTGAGCTTGTCTCCACTCCTCATATCGTACTGAATCCCAAGGCACCTCTGCAGGGAGTGGCCAAACCCGTTGTTGCAACTTGACGATCGGAACTTCTAGACATGCTCCAATTCCAGAGTGATCAGCAAACCAATCCCAGCACTGGACATCGGCCACCAGGGAAATCATCTCCGGTGAAAGCAGCACATGATCTGTGATCGAAGCGCTTCTGTAGGTCATGCAGTGTTCTCGGCCCCACCATTCATATGCTAGATCTTGAGCATCTTTCCAGCCTGCACGTTGGAGGACTTCCCATCCTCGAAGTGCGTCAAGGTCGTGGTTGAAGTCACCCACAATGTATCGAGGCCCCCCTCTGGACAAACCCAATTCTTGAACCAGCGTATCAAACATCAGATTTGTGTCACGAAGAGCATTCGGCCAGGTCGGACTTTTTGGCCAGCCATACATAGTGGCACCCATCATGCTAAAAGGACCATAGAAGCTTTGCACCATTTGAACCCTACCAATGTTATGCTCACCGTTTGGCCAGAGGCAGATCACAGGCTTCGATGTCCAATCAGATAGGGTCATAACTCCGGACCAAGTGCCTGCTGAAGTTGATCTAGCTCGAACTGGTAAAGGAGCACCGGGAACACATTGAAGATTGCGACCTTGTACTCTGGCTTCATGCTGGATCTTTCGAATAGCAGCTTTCTGATTCACTCCAGAAAGGTGTGTTTCAGTGATACCCCAGATGCCTTCCGGAAGTTCTGCCAGCTGCCGCTCTTTGCCCACAATGCCTGAGGGGTTTGCTGTGCCAATCCAGAATTTGGGCCCAGGGTGTTGGGCTTCTCCAAATCTGGTGGATCCTTTCAAGGAGAATGCGGATGTGCTGATCAGGAGTGTCACACCAAAAAGCCATGACCACTTTCCAAAGAAGTGTCGTGTCCTCCGAATCATGACCGTGTGGGGGTGACATCCTTGCCGATTTCTTCGACCTCCTCGAATATGGAGCAAGGGAAGAGTTGTGAGCCATTTCCAAAGCTTGCACCCAAGCCAACCGACCCACAGAAGGCTATGATGTAGTGTTCCTGGAAGATATTGAGGTGTAGAGCTGGATCTCGCTGTGGTGTCCGAGTTTGGTGCCATGGTGACATCCACATCAGCTTCTCCTACTTCATCCTCTTGAATAGTGTTTGTAGCAGAATTGGTCAAGTTCTGGTGCACGGGAACTGAGTACCAGACTCTGACAATATCCCCATCAGCCACGTTCACAGGCCTGTTGCGCATCGTCAATACCCTTTCATTGTGGGGCACCAGACAATCATATTCTGCACATTCTCGACCAAGATGCAGACATTGAAGAAGCTCTTCCATGGTTGCAGGCGTGCGCACAAAGGCCATGACTATTTCAAAGTGTCCATATCGCTCCTGATCTTGTGGTGTCCCTTCTACCCGAAATTCCGCAAGGATGGCAACTTCGGGAACCATGTCATGTGGTGGACGTATCATTGCCACCTGATCCAAAGGGTTGAGAGTGGCCGGCAATGTGAGAGCAAAAATTGTGTGGTGAGGTTCAATAAAGTTTCCATCCCAGTGGTGCTCCATCATATCCGCCTCAACTAGGGCTTCAAGCAAGAGCGGGAATTCAAAGCTGCGGCGTGTCCCCCACTGCACTTGATTCATTCTCACTGGATGTACTTCTGCAGGGTCATATCCATCAGCCGGTGCAATCATCAGGATGGTGCCTTGTCTAAGCCGATCCACATTGGTGGTTCTTTGCAAATCATGATACACCTGCACCATGTTTCGTTGGAGCAGCACAGCATTTGCTTGTCCTTTCTCCATCGAAATGAAGTCAGACCTCATGTTCAGCCCGATAGTGCGGGAAAAAGCTTGAGTGAGAGGAACATCACGAGCATCAGCATAAGGGCTCCAGTATCCAATAATGCGAAGAGTCTCCCTAGCCGTGCTGATCCCACTGACTACGATGTAGTCACCACCATAGACTGTGTACTCCTCAAATGCCTCCAGGGGACCACCATTGAGATTGGAGAAGCATGGTCGCTTGTGGCATTCATGTCCTCTCACGTCTCGAAACATGAGAGAGATGCCTCTCATCAATCCAGAGTGCACTCTGGGTTCTAAGATGCCATAGAACCGATTCTGGGTCAAATCCCAATATTGGTACTCGAACATGATGGGAACTTGCCCCGGTTGAAGATCGCTGTTCACCTCCACCATATAGGCCTCATGCCCCTCTTCCAAATACATGGAGTCGGTGATGGTCTCATGAATGGCCAAGAGTCTCCACCTGGCTGTTGGCAAGCGCAAATCAGCCCAGTGCTGTACAATTTGCAGCTCCACATCCTCCAGGGTGTGATGAGCTTGTACATGAACTTGCATTGTAGTGCTCCTGCCAACTTGGAGAGGATCAGGTCTATAGAATCTCCATCGCCGTTCCCCTCCTCTATCATGAAGAATGGTGACATCACCTTCCACACGATCACCATAGTACTCGTCTTCCCAATCTTCATCCTCAGTCTCTTCACCTTCTGTTGCAAACTGGTTTGCGGCTTCAACAGCCAATCGTCTTTGCCGGAGAAACTCCAAAAACTGATCTGTGAAACTGTGGGAAATCAAGGCTGACTGGTCACTTCCCGTAGCTACGGTCCTGAGATCTCCAGCACTACTGAAGTCCACTGTCTTAGGAACAAAAGAGATGGAACTGCCCGCATGCTTCATCACATCCCCCATGTAGTTCATAGGTGCTTCTGCATGAGCTCCTCCAACGAAGAAGAAAACCAGCATCAGCATCCACCATTTCACCCTGTTGAGACCCGGCGCCCTGCAAGAAGGGCAGGGCCCGGGCGCGCACCATCATTCCTGGCGCTGCTTCTTTGCCAAGAGAGATTCAAGGTTGGCAAATCCCGATCGAATCTCTCCAGACAGAGTGTTGATATTCTGCTGGTTCTCCCTCACTTGGCTGGTGAGGACATTAACGTCCTGACGAAGGGCTGCTGTGCTCTGCCCAGCCTCGCCAAACCAGGTTTCAAATTTCTGATTTTGCTCACGAAGCTCTGTGATGCCTGTCTCAAGCTTCAGGAATCGTTGCTCTGTAGCATCTTTGAGACTGCTCTCAACCACCTCGTGCATTTGATACTGCAGCCTCTCCATCTTTGATGTCCGGGTCATCTGAGAATCTTGTTCTTGCCCTTCGGAGAATTTGTTGTAGCCACCCCACGGATCAAGTCCATTCCAAGGCATGACATTCTCCTTGTCGTTCGCCACATCCTTCGATGAGCGAGTTGGAGTCTTTTTGAGGAAGGTCTTGGTCTTTGTGGGAGCGAGGATGACCTGTTCAGCCTTCTCGAAGCTCTGGCGCTTGTGCATCGTCACCAGGACATCCCCATTGCTGGTTTGGAAGACATTCATCGGTGGAGGCGTTTCGGCACCCACTAGCCATCCCTGTCCATGTTGATCTGCTTTGTATGGCTGCAGCACCTTTGCCTTCCAACCCCATTGGTGCAGAAGCTCCCTAATGCCAGCAGTTTGCACTCCGTATGGCAATGGTCGGATCTCATAAATGGATGACACATTGACCTGCTGGAACGGTTTGTCCGGGTAGATCTCCTTGTGCACTGTTTCCGCATCACGGCTCAAGACCCTGATCCCAAATAACCGAACTAGGGCAACACCTCGATCACTGACCTTCAGGCGGTGCATCGCCTCAGGCTTCTCAACTCCCGGGAGCCAGATGACAGAGAAGTCCTCTGCCGGGCCTTTGCCATCTTCCTTCCTCGGCTCCAAGTAGATCCCATCTTGTCCAGAGCGATTCTGAAGACCATCTGAACAGATGGTAGGAATCCTCATGTGCACCTGAAACTGTTCTGCCTCTTCGGGTGCAGTGCGCTTTGCCTTGCTTCCATACCATCCTCTGTTCCACAGATCGACCACCACCTGATCCAACTCGCAGTCAACTGGTGCATGAAATCGTTTGCACCCAGGTCCACATCGATCTCCTTTGCACAGCATCAAACGAGGCATAGCTTCAATGACCTTCCTGACTGGTGCAGAAATGAATTCCTTCCAGTTCCCATGCCACTCATCGCGCCAGACCGTGATTTTGAAGGTCCTTGTGTCAATGGTCGGCATGGAGGCCACGCTAGCATCTTGTTTTCTGATCACCGAGCAATCTCCAAGCTGTACCAAGGATCCCTCAATGAGCACGATCTCCTTCGTAGGGATGTATGTCGCCGGAAAGCGAAGATTCATCACCGGCATCAGTCCCTGGCTAGATGGTGGCACAGGGGCCACCGTGAGGATCGCCAGGGCATCCATTGTGATTGACTTGTCTTCTCTCAGGAAGGGAGCGACGTCTTCTAGGGTTCCAAATGCTACTCCAGCTTTGTCTGCCGCTACGCTCTGCACCTCAAGTTGGGACAAATCACGTCCATCTGCAGCCACGAAAGTTCCAGGTACCAGGGCCAGCAGCTTGGGATCCATGTTGACCCTGCTGCTCGAGGCCTGGGAGGCATCCTTCTTCTTCTCTGAGATGGATGCCTTGTACTTGGAGTGTGCTCTGAATTTGATTTGTTTCTCTAGTTCATCCGGTTTCACCCAAAGGAAATTGATCTTGGGCTGAGATCCCAAGGATTTCAATGCTGCCCATGGATTGCGACTGTGAAGCGCTTTCTCAATGGCCCCTTCTCCGATCTTCTTGATGGCAAGGGTGGCTCTTTCCTCAGTTTTCTCCGATGGAACACCATGATGATGTAGGAGGTCACGAAGCTCCAGCACCAATTGATCATCGCTTTGGAATCTTCCACCTCCAAAGAGACTGCCCTCGTTGTTGATCTGCAGGAAGGAATGCCATTCTTCTTCACCTGGAATCAATCTGTTCCTCCAATAGCCAATGACATGCCCAAGATGCATGAGTGCTACAGTGCCACAAGTGTGAGGACATTGCTGTGAGTATTCCGCATTGAAGGAGACTGCCAGTGTTCTGACCACAAGGATCTGTCTGGCCCTTTCTGCAAAGCGCAAAATCAGGTGTCGAGCTTGATGATCAAGTCCATCCCAGCAAATGACCTGCAGAAGATTGCCGATGACCTTCATCTCCAAATAGACCCAGTGTCCATGTAGCACAGCACATCCGCGAAGTACACCATGAAGCGCTGCCACCAACCAATGATTGAGCATGACGTCATTCGTGTGAAGGATCAAGAGGGAGAACTGAATTGCCGGAATCCACGTGCTCTGCGCGAGCTGATCCATTTCACGAAGCATTCTCTTTGCCCATCGATCAATGCAATCATTTCCAAGGCCCTTTTCTCCCAAGCTTGGGCTGCCCCATGCACAGACTTCATGATGCAAGTGATATTGCACAAAGGTGACTGTCCGCAAGATTCTTTCATCCAGTCTCCATTCATTTCCTTCATCATCATAGATGCATTTGTAGAAGACGTGATGGATACCTGGAACATTTCTCATCACCTCAAAGACGAAGATGCCCGCCATCACTTCCATGCGATGTTCGGCCGTAGTACCATCAGGTTGCTTCACCATCACTGTGACAAGGATCTGCTTGATTTCCATGGCTTTTCTCTGTCTCTTTTGGCGATGTTGAAGTTCCAAGGATCCAACCACTGCTCCTTGGGAGATGTCGTAATTTCGCGGAAGTTTTCCATACACATCTGCCAGGCCCCAAGTCATGCCACTTCCTTGGAGTCGTTGTTCAGCAGCCAAGAGCTCAGCCACTGTTGTGGCACCTCCCAGCTTCATCATAATCTCTGTGCCATCCTGTTCATCCGTCAAGCAAAGCGGTGCCAAGGCTTTTTTCGGGACCATTCCATGAGCTTGTCGAAGCAACCACATTTTGTAGAGGATCAGTGCCTTCTGTGGAGTGCCCGATTGAGCATGTGCTGCATCAATCAAATGAGCCCCAACCCATGCTGACTGCAAGGGTGAGGCACACTGTCCCACCAGACAAAGCCCAGCTCGAAGATCTTCAGGGAGATGCATCTGTGGATCCAGGCCACATAGTATAGCTGCCTCACGAGGATGCAACCAGCGTTGTCGACCTGTCAGCATACTGACAATGTAGAATCCTCTGACTCCATCACGTTCCAAACGATAGTGGCTGAAGCCAGTCTTTCTGCAACCACAAGGACATCCTCTCAACGAGGTGCTGTAGCTGTGTAGAAAGCATGGTACGACATCATCTCGTGCCAGCTGTCTGAGATCACTTCCGAATCTCCTGTCTCGCATGACCTCCAGCTCATACTCTGTGAGTTGCAAGTCCTCTTCAATTGATTCATCCCATCGAGGCCAAAGAGGGAAGAGTTGGCCCACCACCTTGAGCAAGGGGTCTTCTGGGAAGTCCGGAATGTGATAGATCTTGTACTCCACCGGCTTTACCAACGCCCACCATCGGGTCCTGCGACAAGGCCATGTGCGATCCAGATTGAGCACTGATTGCACTAGGTCCATTCCAAGGCTCCATGACAACCTTTGCAAACCTTCTTGGATGTAGTTCGCCTCCATGGCGCCCTTGACATTCTCCAAGAGGAGTGCACTGCACTGTTGTTCCCAGGCCAACTTGAGCACCCCAAAGAATGGTCTGGATCGAAGGTCGGCCTGACCCTTCCTGTCCCCTTGACTCGACAGGGGTTGACAAGGAAACCCAGATGCAATCAAACATCTAAGAGGGCTAGGTGTCATGTGCAAAGTGGCCCGATCAGCCTCCACTAACACGTCCCCCAAAACAACCCAAGGGGTTCCATTTCTCTTGAGAGTCTCACACATCAAAGGGTTACAATCCATTGCTGCCACTCTGGAGAACCCTACAGCCTCAAGTCCTTGTGCAATGCCACCCATGCCTGCACACACTTCTTTGATGCCGCATGGGATCTTCTCTGGCTCGTCAGGGATGTAGATGGCCACCGATGAGGATTTCCATTGGAAGTGCCACGTCTCGGTGTCCTCCTGATAGGTCTTTTTGACATCATAGATGGCAATCAGCCTCTCAGGCTCGAATTGGTAGCCCGTCACCACAGCCTCCTGCCTGTGGGCAAGGCACAGGACCTTGGTAGCGCATAGAGCGCGCGTCACCCAGACCAATCCTCATGAGAGGATCGAAGCGAATCATCCATGGCTCCACCACGAAAGAACGAACACTCGACCTTCTGTTGAAACTGCCCCACCAGCTGGTAGGGGTCGAGCCGAGGGCTCATTGGCTCAAGACAAAAACAGGAATGTAAAAGCTGACCGTTGCTGGTTGATAGTCCTGTGAAACACATGGTACTGTTGATTGATGACCAACTATGTATGCAATGAATTAATAACCAAACCCAATGGTCCTGGAAGAAACAAATAGGAACAAATTGTTATTAAGCGCTTGGCAAGATACCCTTCAATCACTCTAGTTCTGCACTGCTTGATGATCTCGTCACTGAAAACCTTCGCATTGCTTTGGTCAGGATCTCGTTCACCCTCCATTGCGGTGAGCACATATGAAGCCAAACATGCGATCTCAATCTCCCTTTCCCACTGAAGGGGCAAACGCACTTGTTGGGAAGCACTGCTACGGGAAACGGCCAGGTTGTGAACAGAATTCGCTCGACAGTTCTGGTTTCTGGTCATGCGACCAAGCTGCACCGTTGAAACAGGTTGAAGGTTCCCCATCTACATTGGAATACAGGTTTGAATACAGGTTTTTGTTTTTAAGTTGAATTTCCTGTATGTAAAACATTTTTTATTTCTGGTTCAGGCATGCTCTCCCTAAAATTTGGCAAGCCATGGCAAACCTCGACTGTTCTGACATACTTCACATACCTCCTCAACTTAGGTTGGGCTGTCAGACAAGGTCTGGCTTTGGATCGTAGATCGGGCGAAACCAAACTGGTTGTAATCCTCGCATGCCTGCATGAAAGCGTCCTTGTAGGAGATCGAATCACCGGTCATTGCCTGGGGTTGAAACATCCAAACTCACAGAACAGATTCAAAACAAATGAATTAACTTTTGGACCAGAGAACATACATCTATATAGATGGAACCAGCCAGCGACCACCCAGGAGAACAGTTGTTTGTGTTGGTTTCGAAGAAAAACGAGTTTCTTTGGTACGCTATCCTGTCCTGGATCTGCATCGCTCTGGTATGAAAAACCAAAGCTTGTTGAAGCAGGTTTTCTGTTGTTTCAAAGCTCGCAGCTGCGCAATCTGCATTTTGCGGAACAAATAATGCTCCTCTTTCTGCAGATGCACATACACGCATGTCACTGGCAACGCATTTGCCAGCCACCGACCAAAGTTTGATTAGCTGGTGGCCCAAGCTGTGAAGGGAATGGTTGTTGCACGTGGAACTCAAGGAAGTATGTATCAGTTGAACATAATTGTGCGCTATACATGTACGTGTGTATATATGTACGACATTAGTTGCTCATACAAGACCTTTCCATTTATTATTGCGCTGATGCCTCGAAGATGGAGGTATGTATTATACTTATTGTGGCATCAGCTAATCCACGAATACTGGCCTTTTTTCTCACTGAGAATGGTGGCGCAGAACGGTGACACTTGTCCTCAAAGGAACCGGAAACTCAAGGAGGCTCGCGCAACTACAACAATACAGCTCACCACATGGTAGCAAAGTCCTGGTTGTCAAGAATAATTGAGCAAAGGGCCCAAGCTGGATTGCCATCAAGAGATGTCAGACTGGGCAAAGTCCGTAGCAAGGGGCACACAGTGGCAAGCGTTGCTGCATGCACCATGAAGCCTCAGGTTTGACTCAATTGAAGGTGAACGACCTGCAGCCATCGCAGAGTCATTAAGCCACAGGTTTTTTCCATTCGTAAATCCGCATGGTGGATGGGCAGCTCGCGTGCAACAACCTTGCGAGAACCTAGCGGTGAGGCTTGGCTTCAAAGGCTGGCCCAAGAATTGTCACTTGATTCCTACATCGCGTCACCGCAAGCCACAGGCGGCGCATCTTTTTCGCGTGCTTGCGGTTGGCGGCTCATGCCTGGCAACGTATCCTTAGGATGGATGGATTTCTGGTGAAACATCCAGACGCAAGTCGCCATTGTTTCAAAAGTCGCGCTGAGTACATGAACTTGTTTGCTTGAGCCAGTTTGTGGGATGGCCAGTTTTTTGGTGGATCGCATCATATGATATCATAATATCATATTCGGAGTATTCTCATGTGACCACACGATATGTGTTCCTACAGCATGCTATGTCCAATGGCAACGTGCGTTTACTGCAGCGTGTTGTTGGCACCGCTCCTCTACGCAGGGTGTTGTGGTGGCACCACGCCCTCCATCCAGGGTTCTCGTTGATCTTGTATCATCTTGTATCCAATTGTGGATTTGCCCCATAGAGTCTGCCATAGGGCAAGGCAACATGGAAACATTAGTTGCCATCACCAGCAAGCTGGTTTTCATTGACAGGCATTCTTTCTTATCCCGCCAAAACATTTTTTTCCTTGAGGGAAGCCAAGTGAAAAAAAAATTGGAGAACGGTCACAGGCCCACAATGGAGTATGATTACAGGTAACCCCTTCAGCGATATTTTTCCATTTTTGGCAACTCCAAATCAACAGTGAAACCCGCACCTTTCCCCAGTGGAGTGTAGTTACAGGTACCCTTCGAACTGTAATTATTTTTTTTGGGACACCATATTTTATTTTCCCTTGGATAAATGAATTCCAAAGACGACGGTTTCACTGAAACCCGCACCTTTCCACAGTGGAGTGTAGTTGCAGGTACCCCTTCGAACTGTAATTACTTTTTTTGGGACACCATTTTTTATTTTCCCTTGGATATGAATCCCAAAGACGACGGTTTCACTGAAACCCGCACCTTTCCACAGTGGAGTGTAGTTACAGGTACCCCTTCGAACTGTATTTTTTTTGGGACACCATATTTTATTTTCCCTTGGATAAATGAATTCCAAAGACGACGGTTTCACTGAAACCCGCACCTTTCCACAGTGGAGTGTAGTTACAGGTACCCCTTCGAACTGTAATTACTTTTTGGGGGGGCACCATTTTTTATTTTCCCTTGGATGAATGAATTCCAAAGACGACGGTTTCACTGAAACCCGCACCTTCCACAGCGGAGTGTAGTTACAGGTACCCCTTCGAACTGTATTTTTTTTGGGACACCATATTTTATTTTCCCTTGGATGAATGAATTCCAAAGACGACGGTTTCAGTGAAACCCACACCTTTCCACAGTGGAGTGTAGTTACAGGTACCCCTTCGAACTGTATTTATTTTTTTTGGGACACCATATTTTATTTTCCCTTGGATGAATGAATTCCAAAGACGACGGTTTCACTGAAACCCGCACCTTTCCACAGCGGAGTGTAGTTACAGGTACCCCTTCGAACTGTAATTACTTTTTTTGGGACACCATATTTATTTTCCCTTGGATGAATGAATTCCAAAGACGACGGTTTCACTGAAACCCGCACCTTTCCACAGTGGAGTGTAGTTACAGGTACCCTTCGAACTGTAATTATTTTTTTTGGGGACACCATATTTTATTTTCCCCAAGACGACGGCTTCACTGAAACCCGCACCTTTCCACAATGAAGTTTACTTTCTTTCAAATATTTCCAGCTGGTGAAACTTGGATCTTCTTTGATTTCCTTTACGAAAAATCCATTTGATGATCATCCTTTTGGATGATTGGTTTTGGTTCTCATCAAAATCCATTCCAAAGACGAGGGTTTCACCCCTCACCTTTGCCCAATTGAAACCAATTGACATGCCAATAGCTACGGAGAATATTATCCAAAATGGCCGATTTTAAGGATTGATCTTATGTAATTCAGCGGTAGTAAGGGCAAACACGAGGGTTTCATTGAAACCCTCACCTTCTGAGACCTTCAATTTTGAAGGTCTAAAAGGTGATGCTTTTGATCCAGCCATTCCCCAAACCTGGCCTGTCAAACTCATTGTTCATGTCATCGTTCATGTCCATCTTCAGGTGAAAATAAGTCCAAAGCACTCCGAACCACAACACATTGACACGAGAGGCTCCCTTGTTGGCTACGAAGCAAAAGCATGTCAAATCATTCCCTTTCTGGAGCTGACTCACAAACTTCAACTCAACAGGCTCCCGATGGGATTCATAATTGTTGGCAAAAATGTCTTTCGCCAACTGAACTCAATCATCCATAATTGGCCAGCCGTCCTCAGGCTTGTCCACTCCCAGGCACAGCAGGGACACCGAAAACGGCGAGAGCTCGTTCTGAAGAGGATACTTCGCAGCGAAGATCGTGGTTTGGACTAGCATCCTGAGAGGAGTTATCACCCCAACAAAAATCTAAAGCCAATCTCAAGCATCAGGGATACTAATCACCCAAGAAACATTTTGAGTTGTAGGCTATTGAGTCACTATGATAGTTGGTGCGTAGCCTTGACTGGTCACCTTTGAGGGCGAGTTGGAGTGCCAAATAGCAACAATCATCTCGAAAACTTGGTGTAGCCTGCATGTAATTTATGGCTGCCCTAGAGCGCTAGCTGATGAACAATCTAAGGAAACAACACAGATAATTAGTACGTTGCGTGGTTGGGCGCCGATGGATGATCAAAGGTTTGTGACCTTGATGTATGTAGACCTACCTAGTTTTTCAATCTAAGCCTCAAGCATCCAATCGCCGTTTGGACTTCCCCCCACCACATTATCAACAGAACACTCGCTGTAGCTCAACGAATCCGGCGGGTAACAAATTTGCGCCACAAGTCAACCCATAAATAATGGAGACATTGATATGGTCAAAACCACATCCCCCTTCCAAAGAATTTGGTCACCATCTGTTTCCATTCATTGATCCCCCGTACAGCCAGCCAAATCACCGACGCCAACCATGGAGAAAATCATGGTTTAGAGCAGAAGCTAAGCAAAACTTCCCGTAGAAACAGTGATCATACAATTACCCCGTCCCAGAAATCAGCAACGAGGGTTATACACGGAATAGTGCAAATCAGGAATTAACGAGATAAACTCCATACGTACTAGGCACATAAAGATATGAACAAACAAACAAACAAACAAACAA
>Ga0126342_10006171_pt1:2500-21184 | contig 21184 bp, 17 predicted proteins | sample Cyp1metagenome_FD_92528 | JGI IMG/M metagenome (GOLD analysis project Ga0126342, IMG submission 92528) | Coral microbial communities from Lord Howe Island, Old Settlement Bay, Australia - Cyphastrea 1 metagenome | ecosystem: Host-associated > Invertebrates > Cnidaria > Coral ...
ATCATGAACTGTCCAAATAATGATGATTGATAAATGACGAAGAAACACGGTTCATTGATTGTTCTGCTGGCATTGACCATTGAAATTGTGGTTTCAACCCCTGGCGGGATTGTTTTCTGGTAGTTGGCATTAGTCACCGCTCAATCAGAGACACTGAATCCATGTTACTACTCCCAAACGAACGTAGACCCTGCCAAAGGTACAAACTGATACAAATTGTTGGTTTACTGGAGGTTACTTCCATTGAAGACTACTATCGCCCTACCGCTAAGTCACTAAGCATCCTTTAATGATGGTCCCATGCGATTTCATTCCTACATCCATGGGATTCGTCCAAATTATTCCAAATATGTACGAATAATTCAACTATACCATGAATGGACACCATTTTTTCGTGTTTTGTCCATTTTTTTTTTTTCACCACCATTTCTGTTGTAAATCCCATCCGCCCAGACCCCGCGGATCGTCTGTCCATCATCCAAAACACGCGCTTGAACCTGGTGACCACGACCAACGCAGCTCGAAGCTGCCTGGGCACCCAGTGTGGCGATACCATCCAGTCATGGTAAGTTTTTTTGGTTAAAATATATTTAAAAATTACACAAAATCACCAGAATCTGCGGATTTGAAGGTTTTTGAGATTTTGACCCATGTTCAAATCCCATGATATTTGTTTATATACTCATATAATCATATAATATCAACTACTATAAATTATGCCGTGCCTTTTCAATTGTAAACCCTTCTGTTTTGGGAATGCCTTGCAACTTTGTGGCCGACATCGCCACACATGACGGCTGATATTGGGTGAACGGTTTGGGGTTTACAAAAACCCAAAGATGATCCGGAGCAGGTGAAAAATGGATTGGTCCAAACTTGGAAAACACAAAAACATTGTTCCAAGATTGTTCCAATGCGGGTAAAACAACAATAAACCACCCCTTTTGGCCATTGGGAATGGTTTATACCACCTATAAACATGGTGATTTGGGGGATGGTTTATGATTTTTGTTACCCACATTAGGTTGTTCCCAGCCGGGTGCAATCCAAGATGTTCCTGCAGTGCTGGAGTTCAGCACCCCAGGTCTGTTGGTGGTTTCATTTTGGTAGATGGAACTTGTTGTTGGACAAAGGGTATGGACCAGCACCAACTCTGTACATGCTACATTCTACATATATTGATGGAAACCACTGACTTGGTGCTGGAATTTTGTTCAATGTGCTGTGGCAGAGACCCAGCTGGTTCCTACCAAGGCCAAAAGGAGGATGGCCTTCAGTTGGAAACGGGCGATGGTGCATATCCCTGCAGCTGCGCAGGCGTTAAATAACTGGGCCTGATGGATCGAGTTCAAATGCCAAAAAATTGATGCATCATGTAAAAATATGGCAGATGGCAGTGGCTATGGAAACATAAAAATTGAGGGCAACACAAAAGACAGTGAAAACTCCTTAGATTCTTAAATTTTGCGATTTTGATTTAATGGAAATCCTTACTTGTCCTTTAGATTCGAAAGGACCATCAATTGAAAATAATGTGATTTCAATTGAAATCCTTACTTATCCTTTAGATTTAAAAGGAACATCAATTGAAAGTAATTTGATTTCAATTGAAATCCTTACTTATTCTTTAGATTTAATTAAAAGGAAAATCAATTGAACGTAATTCCTTTTGAATTGAACTCCTTTCTTATCCTTTAGATTTCAAAGGAAAATCAATTGAACGTAATTTCATTTGAATTGAAATCCTTTCTTATCCTTTAGATTTAAAAAGGAACATCATTTGAACGTAATTTCATTTGAATTGAAATCCTTTCTTATCCTTTAAATTTAAAAGGAACATCAATTAATTTGATTTCAATTGAACTCCTTACTTATCCTTTGGATTTAAAAAGAACATCAATTGAAAGTAATTTGATTTCAATTAAACTCCTTACTTATCCTTTAGATGTTAAAGGAAAATCAATGGAAAGTAAACTTATTTCAATTGAAATTATTCCTGAAAATCTCATGAATCCAATTTTTGGTTTTGCTGGTCATGATTTGGGGTGACAACCTTGCTGTGATCCCCACCATTTGCGTAGCTCAAGGCGCCGTGCCCACGGTCAGGCGTCGACTGCGTGGAGGGTCAGGCGTGTCTCATCGTGAACGACGAGGGAAGCTGTGATTTGATACCAACGACCACCACCTCTTTAACCGCCACCTCTTCAAGCCTCACCTCTTCAACCACCACCGCCACAGCGCCGTGGCCGCAGAAATGGGAAAATCACTCGCTTATGTGTGCGAAACAAGATCGATTGTGCCTGCGTTACCTGTTCTTCTGGGAAACGGCTAGCATGTTGCATCTTTACGTACAACGTACTTGTCCTGCCGCATCCAGCATCAGCATCATGTGATGCATTGCATAGCGATGTTTTGGTCGAATAATAGCTCTGTAATTTAGCTTATACCAGCCTGTTCACCTAGTTTCCTGACTTAGCCATGGGTCCCAGATAGGGTGATCTGACTGGGATTCAACGAGGTGAAATTGGGAAGAACATGGTGGTTTACAGGTGATGCTGGGGATTTCAAAAAAATAACATGGGAAATGAAGCAACAAATATGGCATAGAAGTGGGATATAGATATAAAATGGTGATGAACATGGTGGTTTACTCATCCGAAAATGTGATTGAACAATCGGAACAATGATGCTTTAACATGTTTAACATTGTTTAACTATCTAACATTTTACATCCTGGGTTTAACTCAACATCATACGGTGATGTCAAGCAGCAAAAATATATTGGGCTAATATGATTTACAGGTAATTGTTTGGTGGTTAAATATGATTTATATCCTAACATTTAACCACCAAATAATACTTGGTGTAATATGATTACAATATTATGGTGGTTTAATATTGTTTATAGAAACATTGGGATGATGATGATTTTGTCGTAACACACTTGAGGAAAAAAAAACACCAAGAACTTCAATTTAAGCAGGTTTTCCCAGTAAAATTGTTTAATTCATTTTAATTCCATCAAAATCTCACATGTATATAGTTGGTTAAGCCCCATGATTTCCCTAACTGGTTAAATTCAATTTAAATATATATATATATATATATAAACATCCGATTCAATTCCAATTAAATCACAAGCAATTAGTTAAATATAGCCGAATTTGAACTAACAACTAACAAATTCAAAAATTCATCGAACTAAATGGTGGAAACTCAATTAAACTGATACTTGATTAGTTAAATCAACGTCCAATGAACAAAAGACACAATATCAATAAAAAATGGTTGGTTCATGTTGGTTCCCCATTTTCATCGTTGAAATTCCCATATTTCCGGCAAGGTCTCCATGACTACCTCCACCTTTACCACGGCCACTGTCACTGTCACCACACACACTCGAACGGTGTCCTCCACCACCGCGACGGAGACGACGTGCCGAGTCGCAACGATCTGTTGGTCTTAGCATGTGGGGCCCCCGTTCATGGCTAAGTTGGTTTATATAACTCCTGCAACGACAATATGGTAACTAAACCAACTATAGTCAACTTATAGTTCCTTATATAGTTGTATCATAGTTGGTAACTATGGTTTACGAATGTTTATGATACTTGGAACTATCGTCAATGGGGGTTATAAAGCAACTTAGCTATGTAGGGGGCCCCACATTGCACCGTGTTTTGCCATGAAAAGAAAGGGATTTAGCTGGGAGAACAGAAAACACGTCATGGAACCTATGATGATTCACCAACATTGGCCAGTAAAAGTTCCAGAATGCTGGGGGCTTTATACCACGTTCTTTTTACAGAAATGATGATTTTGCCATGAAACTTGATGACACACATGATTAAATGGGTTTGTTGTAGAAGAACGTAAGCCAAATGGCCGGTACAATGACCATCAGAAATGGTTGTGTTTGCCAATCAAACATTAGGATGGAACGAAGAAAATCATGAAGGGTTCACCTTCATTTGGGGGTGTTCGAGAATCAGGGATTTAGCAACCAAAATAGGCTATGTTCAGAGAGACAATGAGGTATTGAACAAAGGCCTTAGCTGCACACTCTGGGGATCAAGGCAGAGATTCCAAGGTCAGAGTCTTCCCAATAATGGGTGACAAACTGATACACTCATCACCCTCCTATCCGGAATCCCAGCGTGACTTGTGGGTTACCGATTCACCATGTTTTGGATGCTGAGATGTGTTCAGTGACCAAACATTATTTTACAACTTTGACATTTGCTTGAATATGCCAAAATGGATCGTTTTCAGCCGAACATGACCAGTATTGTGTTTTCCCCCCCAGAACCCACCCAAACCTCCCCAGCAACCTATCCCGCCAGGCATACCACGACCTCCTTCACGGGGACTACTACCACCTCCTTGAGTGCTACCTCCTCGAGTTCTACCACCGTGAGTTCTACCACCTCGATCACCACCACAGGCACCACCTACACCAGCACTACCACTAGCCTCAGCAGCACCACCACCTCAACCTTGTCCTCCACCACCTCCACTACCATGTCTGCGACAACGGCACTCTGGCAGAATTCAGAATTTTCTGGGGAGGGAGGATTGTACAAACATGGGTTCAAGATGTGACGAAACGGGAATTGAACCAAAGATGTCCCGGATTTACGCGTGCAAAATTGGAACTCGACCGACCAATGCGAAATATGGATGATGTCAAATGATGTGAAGCGCAGCTGTGCCAAAACAAACAACATGCTGTGAGGGTCCAGGTGGGTGCCTTCTTTTTCCTTGATGATAATTGATTGCTTGGTTCACGGAGACTCAAAGCAAGAGTCTTTGCGGTGATGCAGTGATACTGAGTGATACCTTATTATAGCTATACTATACCTATTATTTTAAGCGAAGCCATCGGATTCAAGAAACCTTGTGTCCCAGACTTGGGTGAAAGGGAAGAACCTACTGATACCTACTGTACAGGATCGCCCTGAAAGTTGCTGGGGAGAACCCCCCTTGGTTTTCTGCAGATGTTCCCTTGAGAATCCTTAAACCAATCCAATGAAACTCGTAAGTGAAGGCCGTTTTTTCTCTATCATTGATCAACAGTTTCACCCCCGACATTGTTCACTTTATTCATTCAGAGAAATTGGCAGCCAGAAGCTAAGCCTGGTGGGGTTATAAACTCACCTCTTCATGATTATCATCAGTGTGTATTCTCGTGATCATTCTCATCATGAGTATTCCATATTAATTATCAATGGGAATTTCAGGAACCTAAATCGAGGTACCTACAATATATAAGGCTTCTGTAATGCCTAGGTAAGGGAATATCCCCACAAATATTGCCTTATATGGTACAGTACCTCTATTTTAGGATCCTGAAATTCCCATTGATATTATCATTCCCTTGAGATCCAATCACCTTCTTTTCGGGTGGTGTTAAGGCCTACCCCGCCCAACTGCACCTCCGGTTTAACCATGTTCAGCCCCCCATGTGTCAAATTAAGCCTCGATTTCCCATGAATTTCCCATCTACTGAATGATTAATCCGTATTAATCCACTATAGTACTGAATTATATCTATATCATACTTATATATATATATATGATTTAATTTCATTTTGATATATGTTTTACATCCAGATATGTTAGAATTTGTTAGATTTCTAATAACTGTAGATCTATCATTTTAGGTGAGTGTTTTAATTTATCCTTATATATGTGTTCTCCAGTGACAACATGCTACTACAAGTATATTATATACCCACGATATCTCGTTTGTTCCAGTCATAGTCACTTCCATACTATTGAATGATGAATCCATAGTGACAACTATATTTATCATTTAGATTTTAATCTATTGAATTCGTTGTCCATTCACCAAAGCTAATGATGTTTTAATGGAATATCCATAACTATTCAATGATAATTGGATCATATTTTATCTATTATAGTTGTTCATTGGTATAAATTGTAGTTATCTAGAGACACTTGGTTATATCCGGATATTATCGGACCGGACTAATCAGTAACTGGAAAATACATCTGATAACTTATTGTAGCCTGGTTATACACATAGCACTTGAAGGATCATCCCACTAGCAGCCGGATGCCCAAAAGCGAATCCGGGACCTACGAACGAATCTATGGGGAAAGCTATAGGGAATCAGAAAACGATCTATTAATCTTCCAAGTACTTACTTGTATTGCTCCCATCAATATCTCATTTTCAAATAATCTATTTAAATCTCCATGAATATCCCATTCAAACCGATGAAATCCAATTAAATCACTACTAAATCACAGTAAATCCCATTAAAACCACAATTTTCCATGGATGGCTATTTATTTTGTTTTTTTTGGGTTCCTGGTTCTATGCTTTCCTGCTTGTCTGCTTTTTGCTTTCCCTGCTTCTCTGCTTTTCCTGCTTCTCTGCTTTTCCTGCTTCTCTGCTTTCTGTTTTTCCTGCTTTTCTGCTTCTCTGTTTTCCCTGCGTCTCTGCTTTTGTACTTTGGTGCCTTTCTACTTCTACTATTCTACTTTTTCTGTTCTTCAGTCATGTGTTTTTGCTGCTCTACTTCCTGCTCCTTTGCTTCTTTGCTTCCTGTCTTTACTGTCTCGTTGTTTTTATTTTCTTTAGCTTTATTCTATTCTGTTTGTATCCTAAACGAAACCCTAGAGAGACCCTAGGTGAAACCCAAAGAAACCCTAAAGAAATCCTGATCAGAAACCCTACATGAAACCCTAAATGAACCCTAAAAAAAAACATAAATGAACCCTAAAGAAACCATAAATTAATCCTAAAGAAACCATAAATGAAACCCTAAATAAATTTTAAATGACACCCTAAATGACATCCCAAAGAAACCCTAAACAACACTCTGAAACAAGAAAAAAACTAGATGAAACCTTAACTGGCACCTTAGCTGAAACCCTAAATTGACACCCTAAGGAAAGCCTAAATGAAACCCTAAATGAAACCCTAAATTGAAACCATAAATGAAACCCTAAAGAAAACATAAATGAAACCCTAAAGAAACCTTAAAGAAACCCTAAATGACACCCTAAATGAAACCCTAAATGAAACCCTAAAGGAACCCACTTGAACGTTTAGAAATCGTGAAAAGAAATCCTGATAAGAAACCCTGGAATGAAACCCTAAAGAAAGATTAAATGAACTCCTGAATGAAACCTTAAATTGAAACCCTAAAGAAACCTCAAATGAAGAAACCCATTTGAACGTTTAGAACCCTGATAAGAAATCCCGATAAGAGACCCTACATGAAACCGGAAAAAAACCTTAAATGAAACTCTAAAAAACCCTAAATGACACCCTAAATAATAAAACCCCAAATGAAGCCCTAAATAAAAGCCTAAATGAAACCTGAAATGACATCCTAAATGAAAGCCTAAAGAACCCTCAAGAGACCCAACTGAACGTTTGAAAAGCACATACCATGCAAATGAGAGGTTGAAATGCCAACATGTGACAAATCAAATACCATGCAAAATGGAAGGCAAACATGGCCAAATGTAGCAAATACCATGCAAAATGCAAAGTGACCATGCAAAAGTGTAGCAAATACCATGCAAAATGACAGGTTCTAGTTCCAAAATGTTGCAAATGCAAGGCAAATGGTACCAGGAAGGAAAGCCAAAAAAAACAAAAACCTGAGGCAAAAAAAGTACCAAAAACTATTCTACACCCATTTTCCATCCCATTAAGATCCAAGTCTTCAATTTCCCATGAAATAGGAATTCCAACTAAAAATCACCATGAAATCCAAAATTTCCATTAAAAATCACACCACCAATTCCCATTAAATCACCATGAAATCCCTTTAAAAAAAATATGGCAGGTGACCAGCACTTCAACGATCACCAGTAGCTCCACCAGCGCAAGCAGCACGAGCACCAGCAGCAGCATCACGTGCTTTGGGTGAACGGTGGAGGGTGACGGGGGGTACCCTCTGGTAAACTAACTTTAGTACATCAACTATAAATTGGAAAATCAACTAAGGTCAGTTTGCTATGTTAAACTAACAGTTTGCTATGGAAAATCAACTATAAATCTGGTAATTAAGCGTTTACAATTTGCGAGCTGGAACATCACCATCTTTAGGTAAATCAACGAACTCAATGGGCCATGGCTTCAATAGCTATTTTAAATGACATTGGGGGTAGAATTTTTGTATTTTTTCGGCCACATGATGAAATAAAGATGATACAAAGATGTATTTACTAGGGGAATAATATGAATGAATAATGTCATTTCTGGGGGGACAATGATGAAAGAATTGTTTTTTTTATTGGTGGAATGATGGGATTTGATGGGGAACCATGTAACATTACGGATTTCATGCGGATATATATATATATATATGGATATACCCTTAAAAAGGACCATGAAAACTCATGAAATGATTCTGATAATGATCATCATCCGAATTGAGAGATTATAGCATCAATGGATTGGTTGTGTCGGGAATTTTCATCACACCCGGTGGTTGCACCCAGAAAGAACTGAGTGTCGCGATGGGATGACCATGGCGGGAACGAAGCGCCAGGAAATGGCTTGGGGATGGTTGGGGGTTAGGGGAATTGAAGGAAACTATGCAAGGTAGGTAGAATAACCATGAATAACCTATACATATAATTATACATTATACAAATACATATAATTATACATTATACATACATAATTATATTTTATAATATATTGTTGATGGTTATATCAAAGGAGAATAGAATAGTTAAACCATTGGTATCATGGGGTAGTATGTTTGTTTGTCATGAATGGAGGTGTCAACATTTAAGCTTCAACAGATAGGCTTGTCAGACTCATGCATGTTGATTTGTAGATGAGTAGTGGGGTGAAAGCCTGTCCCCATTTATTGATAATTTTCTCATTTCAACGACCATTTATCGGAATGTCCCGTTGATGATTGATTGCCCGAAGGCATTTTTGGTGGACTAATTCCATCCCCCCAAGATCAAATACCATCTGAAATTAGAGCCACCAAATGAATTGTGATATATCATATTAATTATATAATATTAAATTAACTCATATTATAGTACTTCTGTTATTTATCATAGTTATAGACGCCCCATATATAGTTGTTGATTCAACACCGAACCACTGGATGCAGATGAGACTGTGAGGATTGCAGATCCAGGTGCGGAAAGGCGATCAACTAGTCAGCACTGCGCCCCGCAAACACCAGCGAATAGGGGTACCAAAAAAAAAAATATCAGATTTGGGGATTCTACACCCTGAACGAAGAAATCCCCTGTTTGCTGCTGAAACTTTTTTTGATGTTTAAGCTACAATTTCTGATGGTAAAACCATCATTTCATGCTACGATGGTTGGAATCTAACCACCACTAAGGTCCAGCACGACTGAAACAACCGTCACCAGCACCAGCATCAGCAGCACGGTCACCACGGTGACCAGGACGTTCCAGTGGGATTTGATTTGATCTTTAAAAAAGAATGGAGTGATGCGTGTTCCATGGATACGTTGTGTACACTCATCCCATACATCTTATATCCTAGATCATCTTAGCGGGTTGGGATTCAACCTCCCCAAAGGTGACTCCAAAGGCATGATAAATTAATGAACACGTCATAAGACGTCAAAAAAAAGAACAAGAACAACAACAACTAAGATAAAACACTGTAATAATAAACAAAAAAAATATTTCTGGACTCTTCAGTTCAGAGAGGGTCCCAGTCAAGAGTGTTTGTTTTTCTTCGAGGTTTTCATCAACTTCACTTCCGGCCTTTCCCTGTATGAGATTTTATTTGAGTAAGATCCTCCAGTACTACACTACTGTATATAGTACTATTTCTCAAAAGACGTTGAGGAAGTGTGGTCCCACTTCATGCATTTTCTTTCAGAGATTAGAGATTGCATCATATACTGCATATTTTGAAAGGGAGTGCAGCATTGCTCTTGAAGATATTTTCAGCATATGCAAAATCCATTGAAAATTCGATTGCAAGAATATCGCACAAAATAAAACCTTCAAAGAGGGCTGCATGTCTTTAAAAGGAGTGCAGCATAATAGTGTGTGAAGAGATGTCCAGCATGTGCAAGACTTCTTTCAACCAGGGGTAAGCCTTTCCATTGTAACAATATACCATAGTTTCGAGTTTTAATCTCTTCAAAAGAGCTTGGTTTTTCCCTGAAGAGCATGTGGTTTAAGAATGTGCAATGTTGACTTGAAAAAGGTGAAACCTTGTTTTTAAAAGAGTGTGTGATCCTTTTAGAGCAAGCTGTTCCATTTTAATGATATACGATAGTTTCAAGTTTCAATATCTTGTCTGTGCAGTATTTGTTTCAAAAGAGCTTGGCTGTTCCTGAAGAACATGTGGTTTGTTTAAGAGTGTGCACCGTTGTTTCAAGAAGGTGAACCACTTGTTTGAAACGTGTACATTAAGATCCTTTTAGAGCAATGAAACGGTGATTCAGGTTGAACCCTTTTACATGTGCAGCACTCCTTTTAAGAGATTGCGGTCCCTTAAGAATGCGTGGTGTATGTCATTGAATATTCCCTTCAGAATGAGTAAACCCTTGATTGAAAGAAGTGTAAGAGTCCCTGAAAAAAAAACGCAGAAAGGGGCCCATTCACAAGACAAACAAGTAATAAGGAAAGGCTGTTTTTTTTAAACACATATCTTTGAAGGGAAGGCATGTTTATGTTGTAGAGTTCCTGATTCTTGACAAGAATATTGCATTGTCTTAAAGCGGTATTGCAGTTTGTAAGCAACTTGTTTAAATGAAAACAGGCTTTTTTCAGGGATGCATGCGCCGTGTGCGTGTATTGAATAATACATTTTGTGACAGGAATTCAGAGTGTCAAAAACTCATTGCATATTATGTAGGAACGTTGGCATTTATAAGAATGCTGGGAATGCTGAATATTTTGCAAGAAACAATGCACTTCTGCAAAAAGAGCGTTAGCAGTTTTTAAAGATAAAGTTTCACTTTGCAGGGATACAGCTTCTGGACAGAAGCATTGTATTGTCTTGAAGAAAGACCGCACTTTCTGACTAAACCAGGTACTTTTTTATCAGAAGGAAATGTTGCACTATTGCATTACATGCTGTATTGTTAGGCCTGATATGCAGCATATTTAAGTCAGATGGCATCTTGTGCAGGATTTTGTCCTTTTCACAGGGATTTTGCACCTTTTAAGGACGGTTAAACATGTTAAAGGAAACTAACACTTCATGAAAAGAAACCTTACATCTTGCCTTAAAACTATCACAATTGAGAGTTGCACAACAAGAATGGGAGATGAAGGTGGATGTTGGCCTGCAGTGATGTCCCTTGTACCTACTTAGTATTGATATTATGTATTGATGAATATTGCTGCAAGGGCTCATGGTGGTGAGGATAGGGTACAGTTTCACGTCGCCGCTGTGGTCCAGTGAACCATTGTCAGACATCTGCCCGAATCACCGTGAAGTGCTAAGGTTTTTGCTAGTTTTAGATCGTTTTTATTGGTCGATTTGTTGACTTATGCCATCTTATGCCTATTTCATGTATGCCTCCTTTTTGAGCATGCACAATCGCGTTTTCCATGTGACCGAGTCCGAATCACCATGTTTCCATACCCGTTTTGCAATCCGCAAAAATCATAAATGCCAAGTACAGTCCAAACCTGACCAGTACGTCATGTACCCTCTGATAATTTAACATAGCTGTTGAAAATACACCATTTATAGTGGATTTACCCATTGAAAATGGTGATTTTCCATAGCTATGTTAGTTTACCAGAGGGTAACCACCACCACCATTCCCAGCTCCAGTAGCGACGCTGTGTTGGCCAGTCCCTTTCAGTTTTTCCCCGTGAATATCCAGTGCAGGACAAGCACATCCGCGACTTTAACAACCACCTCAGTGACTTTGCAACTTGGTCCGGCTCCAGTTTTGGCACCGGTTTGGTCCAATGGATATATATATATATTGTAATATATATGTATATAGAATATATAAATATAATATGTATATATATATATTATACGTATATTATATTATATTATATGTGTATATATCTATATATACATATATAAGAATATAATATTATATATAATATGTTTTTATATAGAATAAATATATATATATATATATAATGTATTATAAATATATATATATATATGTGTACTGTATGATAGGGGGATTATGGCGGATACTAACCCAAGATCTTGATATGTAGATATTTAATGATATTTCTTGGAGGTGCTGGGCAATTTTCTGAGTTAAATCCACTATTTTAGAAAATTTACTATAGAAAATAGTGGATGAAATAATAGGCCAATCTACTATAGGAAAAATTCAATAGGCCAACATATTGAAGCCCATGAAATTCCATGAAATATAGGACAATCTGTTTTAATCCACTCACTAGGAATGTATTTTTTATATGTTACGGCCCTCTTAAGCAAAACCAAGACATTTTGAGTTTGATCGTAGTTGGGTGTTATTCGCCAAGGTTGGCGGCTACTAGTCATGAACAGACCTTCAAATGGATTGGTGCGCCATGATGCACCTATGTGTTTGTCCAGAACTATGGGAGTTACATGCATTTACCACAGTTTACTCCCAATTTCATGGAGAGAATTGATGATAAACCACTGGATGTGGGGGATATGTCTGCAGAATTTGGGGCTGCCAATTCCTGTGAAGGACCGCCACACTCGGGAAGCTAAGGACCGCCACAACGCTCACAAGTACCTCGCTCACTGCCACTGTCTCTTGACGCAGGGTCCCACTGCATCGAAGGTGGCATCTTGTGACCTAACTGGCGCACTGGCTGGTTATCCCCAAAATCTGGGTAAATTATAACGACCTTACTGCGACCTCACTGGAATCATGCTTAGTAAGGAGAAACATCCCCAAATGGCCTTATTTCAGGTTAGTGAATTATTATAATTTACCCAGAAAAATGATCAAAGATTGGTTCTGGATGATTCTGAATTACTGTGTCAACCTTGGATGCTTCGTATTTCCCACTGCTATTTTTGACTACATATAGATGGGCGAATAGCGGGGGATATTCCAGGTTTCAGCCACACAAAAACAATGCTGGTCGTCATGGACGTTCATCCTCCCATCATATAATACAATGTTGTCAACCCAAGCATGATGTTGGTTCATTGCGAAAAAACTCGCCATAAACCAAGTTAAAGATTCTGACCTGGCGCCTCGCCGAGTTGAGTTAGTCAATAGTCCCCCAATTTCTGTGCTATCCTATTTATTCCTGGGTAAACTAAGCCAAAAACACAACTAGTCTTGAGATGGTAGATTCCGCCATGATTTTGATGGCCACAAGTAAATTCCTACTAAAATAGTGGCATTGTTTTTCTTTATTTTTCGGGATTGCTATACATATTTACTGTATATATATATGATTACATAAGTATATGCACATAGTGTACATAGATGATTAAATCACCAGTGTTGTACACCAATTCTGTTGCTTAAATCCGCATATACCATCTCTCGACCATGGCACATACATCCCAGTTATAATCACTATGCACCATTTTGAATTATAACTGGGATGGGTGCATTACCAATGAAATCCCATGAAATGGTGCATCCCAGTTATAATCACTATTCTTTCATGGGATTCCCATCATACTCAAATGAAATCCCATGAAAGCCCGCAACGGGTGAAGGACTTGGCGTATTACCCATCAACCCAGTTGAGTTTCGCATAGAGAAACTGGGCGAAGCATGGCGAGCTGGTTCGCTCATTAAGCCACAACAAAAAAGTCCCCGTTTTGATGGTTAAATCATGGTTAATGTAACATGTTAAATGTTAACATAGATGTAACATGATGTAACCATTAATCAAACATCTGGATGTAACCATTAAATCATGTTAAATCACAGTTTTGATGGTTACATCCAGATGTTTGGTGATCGTCATGGCATATCATGGCACCCAAACATCCTGGTGATAGTCACCGTAAACCATGAAAAATCCCCACCACATCCCGGTTAAATCCCAGTAACATCCCGTAAATTTCACAGTAATCCCATTCTATGTTCGTTGACACCCCAGCAAATTTCAATGACACGCTGTCACTATATCCCAATCAGCAGCCCATTCAAATCTCTTTAAAAGTCACTATGTCCATATTAACATCCCAAAATAGACATCTCATATCGCATTATATCCCCATCAACATCCCCTAAAATTAAATCGCCAGTTTTGATGGTAAACTCCCTTTTTGTTTTGTTCGCGTGTTTCATCCATTTGTCGCTGAGTCTACCAGCCTAACTGTCACCACTGTCACGAACACCAACACGACGGCGACCATCAGCAGCACCACAAGCAGCACGATGACCGACACCACGCGCCCTGGCGAAACCATGCGAAACCGAGAGATTTGGGATGATTTGGGATGTTGGTCCCTTGAAAAATGGGAGTTTCATGGCATTTGAAATGGTGAATGATGTTTTTATATGTTTTTATGAGATGTGAATGGGATTTTCCTGGGATATCTGTTCATGGGATTGAAATATTGGGAGTTTAATGGTATGTTGATGGAATTTAAAGATACATGTTTGGCATTGTTTGGCCAACTAATGTGGGATTCTTGCATCCTAAAACATGGGGGGATTTCAACAGCTAAAGGTGATTAAAAATGGCATGTTTTCACAAGGTGGAGCCCCAGATCGTTGGCTAAGTTGGTTCATAACTAGCGGAACTAGTTGAGTTTATGGTGATGAAATAACTGTGGCTAGTAATCTTACGTTCAGGGGGCACCAGCTTGTAAAAAGAATAGTACACAACCCAGAGTCTCTGAGGATGCAATAGGTATAGGATATCATTGAAAATCTGGGCAGCTAATTATATAGTGGAAACTATGGGAATACATTATATGAACTACTGTCATATCGGTTATTCAAAAACAATGATACGCCCAAAAGTGCCATTTTACAATAACATGATGATACTGGTAAGTCAATGTATTTTTGGATATTTTTGGTCCCCCTTTTCTTCAGAGAAACCCTTTTGGTTAAGGGGATGAGAATGTGGGGGGTTCCATAAATGGGGGTACCCCAAGCTCGCTGGATGGTTTATAAAGGAAAATCCATCTATAAAAGGATGATTTAGAGGTATCCCTATTTCAGGAAATCTCCATATAACCCACAAAATCATTGTAATACTAATTTAGTTTTGCTTCGCCTTGGCCTTTCTGAGGCTGCACAAAACCTTCATAACCGACAGGGGACGACCCTATACCGATACCCCATTTGTGATACCTCCGGGAGTACTAAAATCCTCACAACCGATAGGGGACGACCCTAATTTGCGCATGGCATTAAATTTAGCAAATAATTTTGACCGCTACTCATGAGAGATATGAAGGTTTCCTAAAATAGGGGTACCCCGAATCATCTAAGTCATTAGACCATTTTAGTATTGAAACCCATGGTAGGAAACCTCCATATCCATTTTAGGAAACCTCCATATCCATCTATGGACGACTATCCACTTGAAAATTGGGGTTCTAGCATGTTCTAGCCAGTTGTTTGAACCTCATTAGAGGTACTCTCAAAAAGAAACAGGCCCCGCTGCAGACTTAGAAGTGAGTTTACAGAAATGGATATATGAATGTTGATTCGAGGTTTTCCATATATATTGGTTTGCTCAGGTTATCCGAAAGTCTCAAAGAGTGCAACAATCCACCACAGACCACAAGAATCCACAAAATGGTGCCCAAGTCACAATACTAAACTAAAATTGCCTAATTTTGGATGAATTGGGGGTACCCCATAGGAACCCCCCAAAATGTATGCTTTGCATTTGATACTCAACTCAGCTGTTCCAGGTTTCACTTAGTAAAGTCAGAAATCTGAATTGCCGGGTGGAATAAGATCGGTTTCACAAGTCGTCTGTTTCTGTTACCACAGACAAACACAGACCAAAAAAACTGCGTTGGAATGTTTATTCCAGGTACTTTCTGGTATGTGCATGTTATTTTGTTTGGACACAACTTCTCACAAGTTTCGACAACCGACCTCTTGAGTTCGTTTCTCACAACATGTATCCATACCTATGCAAAACTGGCATGTTTAAGTTTGAGTGACACCAAGTGCTGGTTGCTAGTTCCATGGTCAATGGAGCAGATCGACACCAGTTTCTGTTCTTCCAACCATTGCCGATTATATAACTGGATTCGTTGGATAGTTCGGTACTTCAATGTACTTTACTTGATTTTATATGTTGCTTTAAATTGATATGTTTACTATCCAGCATAATTCTTGCAGGTATCCACATTCTGGGTTGATTCTATCCTCCTTGTTGTTGATGATATCCTCATTTTGCTCGACTCCATCGCTAATGATGCCATCACCATTTTTTCTATCACGATGTCATGTATGAATCCTTCACACTCCCGTCCTATGCCTTCGGATCGAACCACCAAGAAATGAATATCTATAGTTCTTACATAGTTGCTATTATATTTAATTGTTTTGTACCTGGGTATCTCTCCATTGCAATTGACCATACCCCTGTGCTTCTCATAATGTTCCCATTGTTGTTGGCGTATTTATGTTGTAAAACATGTTTGTAACTGCCATAGTTACAGAGTTCGATAGTCATAAGGGTGTCAAACTGGTTCCATCCATGTACGTACATTCAGTATCATTCACCCATTGAACCTAGAGTAACATTGAAGTTAAAACCAATATATATAATTATATATATATATATAATTATATATATATATAATATTATATAAATAATTATAAATAATTATATATATAATTATATATATAATTATATATATAATTATATATATGATTAATTATATATAATTAATTATATATATATATATCACCTACATCTTTCAAGGCCAATAGCAACACCATGAGATCATCTTCCCAGCCATGGCTTTCCCTCGGTCGCCACGTGGCTATTTTCAGGACGTCGCAGACGCGGACCACCTCCACGGCCTCCACCGTGACCCGCACTACGACCTACCCAGAGCGCAACTATTGCCCGGGCGCCCTGTGAGATCCAGGTCATCGGCAACCATCAGCTGCTGGGAAACCAATGCTATCGTTCAAAATTACTCCACCAATCACGAGCCATTTGTGGGTCAACTGGCAACCCAAGGTCGCCATTCCCGAATTCGATTGTGGCATTCCCTAAGTTTGATGCTTCAATCTCCGACTTTGATGTTTAACGTATGTTAAAGTCCCGTTCACATTCAATCGCGAAATCATGTAAACTCCCCAAGTTTCAGTGCCTTTGGCCGCTTTAGCCCCCCAACTTTGGTGAAAATCCCAACTTTGGTGAAAATCCCCAAACTTTAAAAACCCCGGCCCCCACTTTTCCCCCATTACTATGGTGACTGTCACCAGGTGGTCGGTGGGTGGGGAACGGCGGCTTCATCAGAGTGGGGCCATGGAATAGCTCCTTGGGCCTTGAGGCCATGAGGCCATGGGATTTGACCATGAGGAATGCTGATGGGGATACCCCAAGTCATTTCAATGGCCGGAGGCTTTGTAATGGAAGATCCGAAAATAACATGGATATATGGATGATGCAAGGGGGGTACCTCCATTTCAGGAAACCTGGAAACCTCCTGATTTTGACGGGGGAATCGATGGCTTTGACCCCAGTGAATGATATTTGATATGATTAAACGCTGTTATCTATAACCTGAGCTTCGAGTTGGCTGTTTGATAATTAGGTAAGTAACTGAAAGGTGGAGGCTTAGCGGGTGAAGCAAGGATAATGCAGAAAAACAGTGAAACATGTATTAAGCCCTCCAGTTATCTGTATATTTGGAACCGCAGCAGTTACCAACATATCAGGTAACCAAGTTTCAGTTACGGAACCAGGATTGATAACCACAAGACGATCTCAATCCAAAAACAATGATGCCATACAAGCCACCATTGCACATCCCAACGTGTCATATCGCCATTTTGTTGGAAGTGTTCAGAACAAACAGCCACTGTTGAAGCTTGAATTTGATCGTTGCTGTTCAAAACCACCCGTGGGCGCTGTGAACTTGTCACGGTATGGAGACCCCACAACCATCTAAAGTCGCTTCGGAACCGTTAAAAGCGGACCGGAACCGTTAATAGAAGGAATGGAACCGTTAAAAATGGACAGGAACCGTTAAACAGGGATCGGAACCGTTAAGAAGCGACAAGGATAGTTTTCCGCATGTTTCTTCCATGGCCTACATTAAATCAGTGGTGCAAAGCGCACATCAAAGTAAGAATTTTAAGTCTAAAGTGCTTCAAAGATCTTAATGGGGCACTTTCTCAGGCGATGTCAATCGCATTTGGTGCAGTACAACACGATGAAGAAACAGCATGGAAATGGCTGGGCAAGGGTTCTGGTTTATCGCCACAGTTTTAGTTCCGGAAAATGCTGGAACCAAAGCCCAGTTACCAAAAATAGAGGTTAATAAGGAAGCATTGGAAGCATTATGTATTGGTGGGAAAAAAAAGACCGTTTCAATTTAGGTGTTTTATGATGACTTGTGGCGAGTTTTGAGGAATTCAATGGAAGAGTTGAGAGATCCTATGGATCCAATCAAGGTTTGGCTGACTCTTCGGAGGAAGCCATGAGACACACAAAAAAAATCGCTGGCGCATGAAACTTCAGTTCGTCAGCATATTCACAGAACCATAAAACCACCCCTCACGCTCCACCCTCACA
>Ga0126342_10006172_pt1 | contig 21181 bp, 20 predicted proteins | sample Cyp1metagenome_FD_92528 | JGI IMG/M metagenome (GOLD analysis project Ga0126342, IMG submission 92528) | Coral microbial communities from Lord Howe Island, Old Settlement Bay, Australia - Cyphastrea 1 metagenome | ecosystem: Host-associated > Invertebrates > Cnidaria > Coral ...
TAAATTGTTTTTAAAAGGGGATCAATTAAAAGTCAAATTGGCCAAACTGAAATTTTCGGAAATTGGAGATGGATGCCTGTTTTTAGTATTAGGGGGACGTTTAGTATTAGGAGGAAGGGATTATATATATACACACACATATAGAACCCCCAAAAAAGATAGGAACTTAGAATCCTGTCAGAATAGCGATACATGACGTTTCTATCTTTTTTGGGGGTTACTATAAATTAAATCTTGGCTTGACTGGGTAGAAATACCCCCATTTGTAAGATATATTGACTGGGTCGAATATGATGATTTTCTACTATACGTAGTATCTTTCAAATCTATGTGGGATTATGTTAATTATGACATATCATATAGTCATCCCCCAAAGGATGCAGAACAGTAAATCTCCACTAAAATAGTGAATATTCACTGAGATTGGCATCTAATTATTTGGGGGTCTCTCTCTCTCTCTCTATACGTGTATATATATATATACATACTGCGTTGCAAGCAAATAATGTGGTAAACTCAAACTTATGTGGGTCCATGTTATAGATAATATACACACCCCACATCATTTTCACTGGGTTGTTCCCTGCACCGACTGGGTGCTTTTGAGCGCCAGGTGCGCATGTCACCAGCTACCGGATCGTCGGAGTTCCTGTCCCCTTCCTTTGGACAAACTGCGTGGCTCCTCAGGGAAGCGATCCCCAGAGCCACCAACAAAAAACATGGGATTTAACCAACAAAAAAAGGTGTATAATGGGATATCATGGGAAACTATGATATACACACACACATATATATATATAATATCATACATATATATATATATAGGTTTATACATAATACATACATGTGATACAGAATCATCGTGAAGTAGATAGAATATGTAGTGAGATTTTGACATTTCAATATTCTATCTACTCCAGGATGACTGTACATTGAAACACAGCAGCCCCCAAAAAGGATAGAGAAGTAATGCCTACTAAAATAGTGATAACTTACTAAAATGTTAATAGTCATGTTAGGATGAATTCAAAATACTAAATACTACCAGTTTGAGAATCCTCATGCCGCCCTAAGTTTTATTTGGATCTAATCATTGATCATGAAATACCTCCCAATTTCAGGTACCCCAACATTAACGATTCCATACTACTAAACACTACATTCCACCAGGGTTTCATTTGGGGACCAGGGGACACCGGGCTCAGTGCCGCAGATTTTTGTCGACTTGAGGTGACTCTGGGGCAGGGCATTCAATTTATTTGGACAGTGGCAGGGTGCACGCCCGGTCAGGCGGGCCTTTTTTTGGTGACAAAGACGGGTTGGGATTTGCTTCCCAAGATCATCCCTTCTCCCTAATTAACTTCCCTAGAATCAGACATCCTGGTGATTCCTGGTGTATGTAAATAATTGTAAATATAGATACGCACACACACACAATATCGGATCTCTTCATTTTTGGGTCATTGGAACTATTTGGAGCTATTTGATATCGGGTGGGCGGGACTTTTAAAAAACCGTTGCCCTCAGTGCGAGAACCGCGCGGCAGGTGCTGAGCTTTTCTGTGATTCCCATGATGATTCGAAGCAAAGAGTCATTGATGGGCCAGGAGCGGTGTGGAAGCTACAGCAGCAACGGACCTTGAGGGATCACCAAGATGCAATGTAGTATATAATATTTCTTCTTCTCCGCTGTCGACATCATCATCATATATCATATATCATATATCATATATCATATATCATATATCATATATCATCATTCATCATCATCATCATCATCATCAGCAACATCATCAACAACATCGATACGAACATCAACAACAAGATCAATACGAACGTCAACAACAACATCAATACGAACATCAATAATATGCACATGAACATGAACATCACCGTCAACATCCATCAACAATTATGACAAACATCATGCCACCTCTGTCCTATCTCCACAGGCCACGAAAACCTCTGCTAGGACCTGTCTAAATTCCGCCGAATCGGAGACATGTACCTCGTTTCTGACTCTGGTTCCACACAGGCCGCTGCTGGACGATGACACTGCGGTTGGGTATGGGTCAACCAGTCAAAGGAGATCATTTCAAGGTATGTTGTAGTTGTACCAATTCCCATTGCGGACTAAACAAGCCGTGCTTGAGCTCCAACGCCAAATGTGGATGTTTCCAACGATGGACCGCAGAATTCGCTGAGGCCATGGCTCTCAGAATACCCACGTCGTATATGGAGGCATTAACTTCATTTAACTTCCATCTTGTCCTTGTGCAAGATGTTGTCCCTATCCTTAAGCCTTAAATCTCATGGGCCTTAGTGGAGGAAGCCCCAAGTCTGGATCAAATTTGGTGTAGGTGCCTGGTTAGTCTTTGTATGTTTTTTGCCATCAATTTCTGAATGTAACTGGAAGTTTTGATAGCACCCAAGCCTCAAGCAGTATCATTGCAATTCGATATCAATACTCTATGTGCAATGGTCAAACAATCTAAAGCGTATAAAAGATAGAACAGATAGATAGATAAACAGATAGACAGATAGATAGATAGATAGGTAGATAGATAGATAGATAGATAGATATATATAATTATATATATAATTATATAAAATATACCCAATACCCAAGGTTATCAACAATCTACAACAGTATTAGTAACATGGAGCGCCCGAAAAAACCAGCGCTCAGTCTGACGTGTCTGGCACCTGCGACTCCCGCTCTGTACTGAGCGTTCCAGTGCGCCGTGGGGGGATGGGAGCTGGGGAGCGCTGGGGAGCAGCCATGGGATCTGGGATTCCACCAACCAAAAACTGGAGGTCCAGCCAACCAATGAAGGTTTAACATGGTTTAACCAACCAAAACTGGAGGTTTAACCATGTTTCACCAACCCAAAACTGGGATAAAAACCCAAATTCGGGTTTTGAAGCACTGATGGAACTAGCTATGTCCAAAACTGCTGGGAGACCTCCCAAATAGCAAGCTGAATTTGATTACGGAAAATGGTGGTAAACCGCCGGAGTTTACTGTAAAAAATTGGGTCCATGTTTTCAGACAAACCCGTGAATTTGTGGGCTACCTTGCACCAACAGCTATGTGGGGAATCGGGTTGTGTTATGAGCTTCAGCATGCTACATCAGCAATCTCGGGTAATTATGTGTAATGCTAAAGGTTTTGACAGAACAAAATGAACTGCATCATTGTATATCATTGTTATGTAGAGCCCAACCAAGTGGGCCTTGGACCAACAATTATGGGTATGCATGCAGTAGACATAGTGTTTCAGTCTCGCATGAACCGCAATGTTGGATCAACGCACATCGCAGCGACCTGCTTGATGAATCAAAACCAGAGAGTTTGAATGACTCGATGGACTCAATGGACCACTTGACTTTAGCAGATTTACCCTCTGGTAAACTAACGTAACTATGGAAAATCACCATTTTTCAATGGGAAAATCCACTATTTCTATGGCCATTTTCAATAGCTATGTTAAATTACCAGAGGGTAGGGCTCAAGTAGCCCCCAAATCTCCAGAAATCCCATCCAGGCCGAGCAGCTTCCGTGCTCTTTCGCCAAAGAGTTGGCCTTCAATGGTCAAAGTCTCAGTGAAGTCATTGGGGAAAATGGACATCGGCGGCCATGGCTGGTCATGGCTGGGTGAAAATCTATGGAAAATAGATGGAAAATCTATGAAAACCTATGAAAACACCATCCAATTTTGGGGGCGAAGTTTGACCCATCTTGAAAATTATAAAAATACATGAGAGCGCTTACATTCTCAGAAGCTTTCCGAGAATTTTTAGGGCAACTGCTGGAGCTGAGGTCCAGCGTTTACTGAAAATGACAAACTCATCGTGATGGTCACATGGTTGGGGTGCCCAGGTGTGTTGATCTCTCGTGGCGAACAGAAACATACAGATACACTGACTGGGAGTTCCAGATGTTTTTTATCGGTGAATATATGGCTATGGATCAATACCTATTAATACCATTTTTAGGGGGATGAACATCCATTTACCAGCTATTTTGATGTTCACCAGGGGTACAAGGTTTTGACCCATCCCCATATACCGTGAATGCATCCGTGTGTTTCCAAAATTTGACGATCCACCAGAGCCCAGCAAAATTAAGAGCCGCTTGAGGGAAATCCATGGCTTGAGGGCTCTTTCGTTTTTGAAAGATGTATTTTAGGACTCCCAAATCACATAGGATGATCATCATGATCGATCCATCCTTGGGACCATGGAATTTGCCCGTTGACGCCGTGACTCCTTGACTGCGCCGTGTTTCGGGGAGCTGACCAAGCGGCGCAGGCTGACGGAAGGCATGCAGCACAAGATCTACTCGCCGCCTTTCGTGCTCAGTGCAGGAAGGTGTGATGCCCAGCGCCCTGAGCTGTGACTGCTAGATTCGTGATCCCCAGTATATCACCAGTATATCACCAGTATGCTTGGTTAATGTTGACCATATTCCCAGAAGACATTCATTTCTCAATCCATTTCTATGGGGCACTTGGACCACAACTGGCCATACTGCACTTTGGATCATGTCGACTGGAGGCATCCGACTTCTGGGATCTCTATTGAGAATAGGTGTTTCTCAAAAATGGGGCTACCATGGGCCCCAAAAGAACCATGGCTTCACTACTAAGTCCATCTAAGTCCGACTGAGGCCAAATTTTATAGATCATTGGGGTCCATCATTTTACATATTTTCAGAATTTTAAAGAAACACTTCTATGTTTCATTGCATGTGTTTAAGGGACAATTGATAGGACACCGCGGTCCTTTCATGTTTTGCCTGGCACTTTGGACAGGCTTTCCTGTCCGGTTTTGCCAACCATGGCCAGCTGGGAAATCCCCGAACTGAATAGCCATCCATGGCGGATTTTCCAGCCATGTTGAATTGACAGGATACAATTTTAACCCGGTTTTTTTTACCAGCACTTCATTGGGATAAGGTGGTTAAACCAATGTCATAAACTATCCCACATTTATATATATATATATATATATATCACCATAAATATATAGGTGCTATGAACCATTCCCAGTCAGTAGGTTATGGCCTTGTTTTACCCAGTCAGTATAGCAGTACTTATCTGCCGTGCGCCGGCAGGCGCTTGCGACAGTTGCAGGCTGGCCCAGTGGCGCTGCCGCCAGCCACGGCTGATCCCATGGCGCCACAAAGCGCCCAGCTGTCGGCCACGCCGCCGCCAGCCACACCGGTGAAAGCCACGGATCCGGATGCGGCCAGGAACTCAGGGGCGTTTCTGGGTGGATTCGACTTGGAGACTTGGAGATCTGGAGATGAATCAAAATCTATGATTTTCATTACTATTTTCATTGATTTTGAAATATGTTGATATATTTTGGTGGGATGAAACCTCGATTTGTTGGAAAAGCTAAATGCTGATGTGCTTACGGTGCTCACTTCGACCCTTGTGCAAAGATATGTTTTCCAGGCTAATGGCTGATCTGCGGCGAATCATCCACTTGGTGTTCCCAAAAGACGACAAGCCATCCTCGGACATGCGTCAGCACACCAGAAGTCGTAACATTGATCCCCAAAATGATATCGCATTGGATACATCCTTGATTGTAGTCCCTATGTAGTTCAGAAATCCATATTAATCACTAAACACACGTATTGTATATACGTATATATATATATGAACAATATGTGAACTGTACATATATAATAGATCCATATCGATTATATACACTGTAATATATACACCCGCAGCTATATCCAACTTGTCACTTGCACCGTTGTTAGCTCGAGCATCTCCACCCTTCAACTGAGGTGCCCCAACCCGGAGCGATGGGCAGCGAAGAATGCAAGCGTCAGGCCTGACACATGATGAATCCATTTAAAGATGGATGTTCATGGTTGATGTTGATGGTTGATGTTCATGTTTATGTTCATCTTAATATTCATATCATATATAAATATATGTGTATATATATGTATATATATATATATATTAATATATATTCATATTGATGTTCATGTTGATGATGTTGTTGATGAACTGATTGACTGGTCAGGTTTTTAATGATACCATCCAGTTTTTCTCGGAGATGTACTCGATTTGGAGCCATAAGATCATTTTGATGTTGGGTGAGCATCCCAAAAGTGAGCAGAATAGAATGATGATCTTGGTGTGTGAATGAATAAACCTTCCTTTTTGTTTGATGTCTCAGCTTGACACTATACAGTATACATATGAAACAGTTCGGAGTTTGATAGTTCATCCCTGTTGCCCGATTTTACCCACTTGAACATCAATATGAAACCTTCACTTAAATGGCTTTGAAAGATATTTGCTTCATTAGAAATTGTATCGCAGTGATTTTTTTGGCTTTCATGTTCCATTTTCTGATGACTTTTTCAGGGCAAAGGTCCATGGTTTCGAAAACGGACCATGAAATCAGCGCAGGATTTGCGCTTCAACTTCGGGCAGGGTGCAGAAGCACGCTGCGAGGCCGTGTTGATTGGCCAATTTGAAAACTTCGTTCCCAAAAAAGGAACGGACAAATAGTATAGTATATAAATTATACTTAGAGAAGTTATATGTTTTGTTATGTTTTGTTTTTATAATCTAACAATCTTTATTTCTCTGTATCAGTATGATTATTTCATTTTTCATGATCGTTTTTACGTATTGTTTCTGGTGGGATACGGACATCCGTATGTGTTTCGCAGAGTTCACCAATGTGGACTGACGGAGAACATCGCAGGTTCTGAGCATGGGTGTCCCACAGGCACTGCAGCAGGCAGCATTGGGACGACCCTCCGGTAATAAAAAGCAGTTGCTATGGAAGCCATGGCCCATTCAGTTCGACGATGTTCCTATCCAAATATTTTGAAATACCCTCTGGTTATTTAACAATATTTAACATAGCCATGGAAAATCCCTTATAAATGGAGGTTTTAATGGGAAAATCATCTATAAATTGGCCATTTTCCATGGCTATGTTAAATAACCAGAGGGTATATGAAAATGATGATTTCCCATAGCTATGTTCAATTCGCAGAGGGTATGTGGGGAAGCATCCCCATAGCCGGCCGTATGATTTCGCAGCGATTTTCAGGTCAATGAAAGAATTCAGTCAGGTGACTTTGAGCATACCTGAAAATAGGATTGCCCTAAATCCAGTGATCTATGGTAATTTTCACTATTGAATAGCCATAATTTGGAGGATACACCATTTTCAAATACACCCATATAGACCAAGACTCATCAATGGATCATGGCCAGTCCGCAAACAAAGAACACAAACAGCAATTGTCATAATATCCCCATTGTGATAATATCCCCATATAATGGATAGCAATTGTCTTTGATGTCATGTCATAGCGTTTCATGTGGAAGTTTCATCGAATGTTTCAGAAGTGATGTCTGCTGTATGTTGAAAATCTAATGTTTGTCGGAAAATGGGCTACTCCCAATTCCAATGGATTACCATCATGTTCCGCACGGAATCATCATGGGGCCATCCGGGATTCCGTTTTTTTCATGGGTAGTTTTCATATTCCCAAAAGAACATCCCCATTGAAATGCCATCCCCACTACATCCTCATTTCCATGGATACATACATACCTACACAGAAATATACACAATTTACAAATATCTATGTATTATATATATATTGATTAATATGTGCAGAAGTCAAATCATAATATCCCCATTGTATCTCCATTCAATCCCCATCAACTCCTAGTGAAAAATCCCATGGCAAAACGCTACGTCGTTGTCCAGAGGACGAGAATCAGCCCGGCAGGACATGCCCATGTACGACGAGCCGGACTCCGGTGAACCAGTCTTTGCAACTCCCTGGCGCAGTGCCGGCGCAGTTATTTGTGAAAGCAGCCGTTTGGGAACTGGGAATGAATGGATAGACAATTTACAATAATAATCATATATATATAATATGCATATTATAGATTATATATATAATATGCATGAATCTTTTTTTTTCAAATAATACCCGTAGCATGATAATATACAACAATACATGATTATAATCCCTCAAGTAGACGAGCAATCCCATCCCATAAACCACTCCCTAAATGATCGCAATGCAAATGTGTGGTTTCATCCCCTACTAAAACATGTCTTTCCCATTCTTCCCCCAAACCAAATCTGTTAGTGATTGAAGTTAGGGGAATTTCATGTTCAGAACATTTTCCTTAAGAAAAGCCATGGGTTTTCCACATCTTTTTGTCTGTTTGGCTGCCAGAAGCGATGGGGGGCAATCAGCCAGCCATGGAGGCGAAGGCGCCGAGATCTGAGGTTGATACTTAAGTGATACCCCAATAATCTGGGTAAATTATAACGACCTCACTGGTCTCCCTCACTGAAATTCATGGTTTATGTTAGGGAAATCATCCCCAAATGGCCGCAAGATTCAGGTTAGTGAAATATTATGGCCTTTACCCAGAATAATGGATGGGTTATTATCACTATGAAAATTAGGAAACGTGATACCACTTATTTAATGACCCCAGAAACTGCCGTGGCACTGGTCATGTCCAAAAAAGTAGACATTCGTCTAATTGTTGGGTGCTTATTGGTGGTTAATGTTGACTGATAGCCACAGGGCCCTATACAGCATGGAGTTGGTTGGCTTGATATTTAACCCCTGAGCCACTCCCCAAAACCCACCAAAAAATAGATGTTCCGCTCAAGATTATGATGATGATGGCTAAACGATATATAGATGCTATAGGCTATAGTGTACTTCTTCCGAGTATATATGATGATTGTGATTATGTTTATTATTCTGTCAAATGGAACAATCATCATAATTATCATGATATTGTAAAGATAATTACAGTAATGATTTCAATGATTATGATGATTATTCCATGATTAGTATGCAATAATTAGATGACTGTGTATATATAATTATATATATACACACAGTAGTGTACTTCTTCCAATCATGATGACGATTATGATGATTCTGATGATCATGATGATTATGATCATTGTGCCGTCCATGTTATCATATCGGTCCGGTATACGGTATAGCATAGCCATCATCAACGCATCAACGCTTAGTCCCTCCTGACGTTTTCCGGTAGGACTTCCTACCGGACGGCGCCTGCGAAATGGGTATGTGCGACACGATGTTGCCTGGATGCCGCGAGGCTGGGCATGTTTTGTTCATGGCCATTGGCTCAAGTTTTTATGCAGCAAAATGTGATGATTGCTGGTGATTTAATGGAATTTGAAGAACATAGTGGGATTTAATGGGATTTAGATACCCTCGCATAACTTAACAGTTGGCAGTGGAAGCCCCGGCAACAAATAGTTCGATGGATTTACTATGATTTACTATGATTTACCTATAAAGAAATAGTGATTTTCCATAGCTAAGCGAAATAACCAGAGGTCAGAGCGTGCTTGAAATGTAAATTGGTGTTATCAAGACTTGCATGAGTTTCGATACTAAGAAATAAAATGTGAAAAGGCATTTTTGGCTCCTTTGGCACATAATTTTTAGCCCAGTCTCCATATCATGTTACGAAAGGTCGGAAGTGGACGATATTACAGTGATGTGTGGCAAAATTAAATAATTACCCTCTACCACGAAGTGTCTAAGATCCCCCCTGGGGATCACTCCCAGGGTTCTAGAATGGGGATCGCGCGCAATTCTAGACCTTTGACCTCCCCCCATTGTAGACCTTTGGAGGTTTTGGTTCCTAGAATGTCTTGTGGTATATTGTAATGTGCCACCTCCGATATTCATGGACCATCCGGAACTAGGTAAGTTGTTTTTAAAGCACACAAATGTCCTGGACAGAAAGCTTCCTATGCGGAAACTATGATTGATATCTCTGGGAGGGAGTTCGGTATTAAGTTGGGACTTCTGCTTGGGATTAGAATCTGAATTGCTTTCAGGCTGTTTTTTTTGCATGGTTCTGTTGGAGCATAAGACCCAGTGGCTTCCATTCAATCTTAGGTTCTTGATTACCCCAGTTCACTCCGAAGGTTTATGTTCACATGGGTCATGGATATGAAATTGTCGCTTTGGCTGCGCAATCTCCTGAACAAAAACATGCAAAGTGCATAAACGCGGATAAAAAAAACAGGATGCCAGGTACCATTCACCAATGCAACAAGAGGTCCTGAAATGATATCTCCCAACCCATTCTGTGTATTTATCTTCACCAGGCCCATAGATATGAACTTAGACCCGCCATTCCTGTACAACCCTCTTAGCCAAAATGTGAAAACAATATGATTTATTACTCGGAAACGGTTGAATTTGACATAAAATTCTGAAATGATATCTCCCAACTCATTCTGTGGATTTATCTTCACAAGGGCCATACATATGAATTTAGACCCACCATTCCTATACAACCTTCCGAACAAAAATGAAGAAACCAATTTGATTTATTACTCGGAAATGGTTGAGATTTACACAAAATTATGAAATGATATCTCCCAACTGATTCTGTGGCTTTATCTTCACAAGGGCCATAGATATGGACTTAGACCCCCCAATCCTGCAAAATCCCTGAACAAAAATGAACAAAAACAATTTGATTCATCAACCGAAAGGTGTTGGGTGCCAGAAAGTTCTTTAAAAAACAGATTAAAACATATTTAAATCTATTTGAAATATTGCCAAAAAATGTCTTACCGACGACGCTTTCCCCTGACAACTATATCGAAACCTTAAGTACTAATCAAGGAATGAAATGATCGTCAGGGACGCGAATAATAAACAGTCCCCAGCCCTATTTTTATTCTTTAGGGGGATTAGCGCGGGAGCAAAGGAAACAGGCAGATAATTGAGCTTGTGAGATTGTGGGTTTTGCTTGGATGCAATTTTTGATCTTTTTTTTGACAACAGAAAGGCTCCAAAATGAAGGGGTTCTAGGATCGTCATAAGCTTGATTTCTGAAGATTTGATTCCAGAACCCTCCCAAAACAAGCTGCCAAAGGTCTAAAAGCAATTCGTTGATCCCCAGGCCCCCCTGGGAAAATCATTTCAGGCACCTTTTTGAGGGTCTAAAATCTTCCTCAAGGGTCCCTGCTCGTATTTGAGGGTATAAACTTAACGGACATGGCGGACATGGCAAGTTTGATCTGCGGTGTCTTACTGATCCTTCTTGTTCGCTTTCAAAATCTATCATCAGCTAATTAATTTTTATCACTATCCAAACAGTTTTTTGCAGGATATATCCATATTGGGGATTGAACTGCCCTTCACCTGAAAACTGTCAGGCACAGTTCAAGAGTCTGTACTTCCCAAGACTTGTCTTCAACTTCAGCAGGCCTGCTGGGTGCATGTGGGTGCTGCAAGCTGCTGATTATTTTTTGCTTGAAACTAACCTTTTTACATATGACCACATGATAGGGTCGGCGAAAGATTGGAGGGTGGAATTCCACCAAAACGACCATCCTGCGAAAAAGAGTCCGGTATTTGGATCTAAGATCAACTGCTTCAACCTGGGAGATGTTCCAATCAACAAGCGTAACCAGCTTGTGAGCAGCTGGGGCCTTCCTGGCATTTCCGGCCTAGGCCTATGTACTATGAGAACAACACCAACAACAGCCAGTCGGGGACCCAGTTTGGCGATCAATCCAATCGTCATCACTTCGAGTGCCGTTATGATTCAATGATGTTCGATTTACGTATCCTTCAGTATTCAAACATAGAGAATTCAAGAATGACCAGAATTCTTTTCTCGCAAAAGCTCAAGGTAATTTTTTGTTGTTCTTTTTCTCGTGACTTAGTGTCTCTCAGTATTTCATCTGATTTCTTGGTGTTTCCTCTCAACACATACCGTTCAAATTAATGATCTTCAGTCATGGTGGGTTAAACGTCCACATCTATGTGGACGTTTACCCTCCTGTGAATAGTTTTATATATACTATCCAAATACCATCCATTCAATATCATTTCACAGTGATTCAGTTTCCCATTGTCATTTCAGGAAACTATGTATATATAAACCTCCAAGTTTCATCAAATTTCATAGCATAACCATGCATAACCTCGATTTACTTCGCTTCCCATCATTCAAAGGATTGGATTAAGTGAACATCTACAGGAAAGTCCCGTACTTAATGGGAAAATCGATGGTTTCCGGTTAAGATTTTCCCTTCTACCAATCCAATGGATTCAATGGATCATGGTTAAACCATGGCCAACCAATGGTTAACCCGGTAATTTAACATAGCTATTGAAAAGTATTGAACATGGCCAGTAGAAATAGATAGAAATACCATGATTTACCATGATTTACCATGATTTTCCCATTAAAAATGCTGATTTTCCAGCTCGCTATGTGAGTTTACCAGAGGGTCACCCTCCATTTTTTGCGGAGGACCACGCAGATGATCAAGGAAGCCATGGCCTGGGCGTTCTCGGCGATGCCCGAGGCACTGGCTGTTGAACAGGGGATGGATGATATATATATATTATTTATACATATATCCTATGTGATTTACCTTATAAATGGAGGTTTTAATGGGAAAATCCTAACAATTACTAACCTATACCCTCTGGTTATTTAACATAGCCATGGTATAGATGGCCCATAGAAATAGATGGTTTAGCTACTAAAAATGGTGATTTTCCATGGCGAACTGTTAAATAACCAGAGGGTATACTATGAGCTATGGTCAATACTCATGGTTAATAACCATTAAAAGCGGGGCTAGTCATCCAATGGTGATTTAATGGGATTTATAATAACCATTATTTTTGGATCCTTATTATGGATGGGATGACCATCAACCATATAGTGAGTATTGACCATGGCTCATATATATATATATATATCCTATGTGATTTACCATAATATGTCATAGAAGGGGTGTTGTTTTCTATCGGACTATCCAAATTTCTATCTATGCTGGTAAAAGCAAGAATAAACTACCCCATTTTAATTGTATATATCTATAGTATATGGGATTTACCATGTTCAACAATAGATATTATGATAGTATATCAACAATATTGTTTATTATAATGATATGTATATCTATCATGATACAACAATAATATATAGTATATCTCTATAGTATATGGGATTTACCATGATGTATATTTCAATGTTGGTAAAACAAGAATAAACTACCCCATTTGGGAATGGTTTCGGTTTCTACCACCCATAGAGATGGTGATGATTGGGGGATGGTTTATTATTGTTTTACCCACATTATGGGATTTACCATGATTGTATCTATCATGATACACAAATAGTATATGTATCATGGATGATGTATTTGTTGTTGGATAGAACGTGTTGATTTAGGATATATCATGGTATACGTAATAATAAATATATGCATATGTAGCCAACACGATTATCATGGAGCGCAAGATTCTATAGCCAACACTAGTGGGATAATTTTCATGATAATTGATGGTAATGTATAAAGATCAGGAAATTGGGGTGTTTCTTTGACCCCGGATCTGATTACAAACATCAGCCAACTCTCCCACTGCGAAAACCAAAGCACAGCATCTTTGAGTATCTACAACACCCCCAAATGGTAAGCATTGGGATCATAGTGATTCTTCTTGGTCAATTGGGTTTACACAGCTTATGTATCTTCCCCAAGAAACCCAACCTGGGTTTTGTTTTGGAGCATTGAATCTTCGGAGGATGGGATTATGAACCCTGATCACACCTTTATATCAAGTTATATCCCATCTTATATGGCTATATATATATATATATGTACATACATATATGAACATACATATATGTACACACACATATATATATACATATGTACATATGTATATATATATATATCATTCCATATTGATAGTTAAATCCCCATCATCTCCATGTTTTAGCCATCCATCGTGCTGTGAGTTTCAGGCTATCCAGGTGGCCCTGCAGGAATTGGAACAGCGGGAGAAGGAATTGAAACAGCAGGCACCTTGGAGGGTTCCATCGGTTCCATGGCAGCGAGGCAACCCAAAATATGTTGGGGGATGATTCATCAATGATGCTGGGTGAGCATAATTTAGTAAAATCATGCAAAATCCCCCTGATCTTCATTTGTTTACTAAAATGATAATCATTTAGTAATTTACATAATTTAGTAAAATCACCCAATTTGTTGTTTCATCGTCACCACTTGCTGATCACATGGGTGCTGTTTCATGGTATCGGACATGAAACCATCCAATCGGCTGTGCCAGACTGCTGTGCCCAACTATGGCTTTGGCAACTATGGGCAGCCCAATCAGCAGAATCAGTATGGCTTCAATGCTGGTCAGACGCTGAGCAATACACTCAGGTTGATGCAAGTTGAAGCGCAGCTTTCGCTCAGATGTCTCAGCACCAAGATGTCTCGAATCTGATCAAAATAGGAACATTTGATCTTGCCAGGTGCTCATTCAGCTTGAGATTCGCCATTTTTCCACTTCGCCACCAACTTTGATCCCCCAGTTCGCACAGCGGGCCCAGCGTTACAATTTGAGGCCAGCAAAACAACTGGTTCAACCAGCCGCAGGCAAGTGGATCCACACAGCAGGCCCGCATTGAAAAATCCGGGTCACGATTCTGCAGGGTGAAATCAAATCTGATGTGGGCAATGCCGCAAGTACTGGTGTATAGAAATTATCAATACCATCTGGTTATTTAACATAGCCATTGAAAATCACAATTTTTAATAAAAGTAAACCATCTACAAATGGGCCATGTTCCATGGCTATATTAAATCACCAGAGGGTATATAATATTATTGTGTTATTTCTGGATAAAGTACAGTATAAGCCGAATAGCTATTAAAAAAAAAAAATGATTCTTATCGATGATTTTGATAATCTGAACAATTATCATATAGTAATTAGTAATTATGCTTATATGATAATAGTATCCGTTATCAATAATGAATATTTATATAGGTATATAACCCAATAATATATTCAATAGTATCTGATCATGTGGTAAAGCCAATGTCATAGTCACCATCCCCAAAAGAGGTTTCTGAAATTGAGTATACCCCTATGACTGGGAAGATGTTGATTATGACTCCCAGTCATGGTCGGTGAACGGGATGGTTTTTGGGAGTTGGTTGGCCGCGTGCCCAAAACATCCCAAAACCACATCTGGAATACTAAGGATCCGGATAACTCAGGTCCTGTGCTTGCAATATCCACGGTAGTGCACGTGCTCAAAGTTTTCCTCTTTGAGATTAATTTATGAAAGTGGTTTGCTCTTTTGAACACCAATGTTTTTTGGGAGAAATGCTGTAGAGAGGCCGGTTTCACGCAACTGTACACCATCATTTAATAATTAATGTTTACATTCAACGGTGGGAAAAGCACATCTATGCTTTCGAATGGTTTGTTTTCATCTCTCCGATACTCCCGGTTGAGCTTGATATTTGGGTTTGTCAGTGATTATCATAGAGTACCCCAGAATCTCCTGGTGTATCACTTGTTCCCATCATTGAGAAAACTAGTCAGGGTATTCCACCATTGTTGGACAGACCCTCACCCAAATCATGATGTTCATTGGTATGTTGGTGATGCTATCCCATGATATTCCCAGTAAATGCCGCTGGTTTTTTTGCTGTTGGCGCCAGATGCCTCAAGCTTTCGGTAAATGGTGGAACACGCAGAGAAGGTGAGGAGTGGCCGTCGACACCCCCGTTGATGATATTTGAGTTTCGAAAGGGGCTTTAACCACGAAAATCTTGAAATTCCTTGGATATAACTGATAGATGATGGTTGGTTGATGATTATATGGGATGGTTCTACCCAAGATATTTGGCATGATCATAATCCATGATGGGAATCCAAAAAATAAGTAGTATAAAGGCACGACGTTGCGGGCTTCGATGAAAATGATATGTGGAATGTTGGGGGTTTTGAACCCCAACAAATTATAAACATGACTGGGAATTTCCGGAACAAACCCTGGGGATATGAACGAAATTTGGAAAGATGGATCTGAGACAATTTATCACTTTGGTTGACATTTGGCCTTCTACTGGGACATCGTTGGTTTGGATTGGATAGTGGGTGATTCTTGGGTTATGCACCAGCAAAATTCCCAGATAGTCAGATAGTCATTGGCTGAGCTGCACCATGGCATGCCAGAAATTTCCCTCCAACATTTGGGGTACTCAATAGCTTGCCTCCTAATTCTGCAGAAGACTGAACAAACATAGTTTTCCGTTGTGGGTCAACATTTGGCTGCCCACAATTTTGGGATCCAAATTGGGTTTTTTTCAGAGTGTGGTAAACTCAACAATAAATGTTCAACGTTGGAGGATTCATAAAACACCGATTTCTGGTGAAATTGGGGATGGTTTATGGCATTGGGTTTACCATGTTTACCTTATTATGATTGTCAGTAGTTTCATCCAATGCATTCCATTAAATTATATATATACATAGCAATCCCCAAAAAGATAGAAGAGTGACATTTGAATCCAACATAGTGATGAAAATAACCTGTACATATATATATATACACATATCCCTATTATGATCGCCGCTAAATGTCTGTTGTCTTGGCGGAGCCAGGTTGACTGCCCAGCGGATGGGTGTGGATTCTGCCAGGGACCCAAGGGGCCTCTGAGGGGCCTCTGATCCGATTTCCCTTGTCATTGCTGATTGATAGTTTGTTGATGAGCTTCTTGTTTGCTTCTTTGCTGATTTCCAGTTTTTTTTTGGGGGGTTAATTTCCAGTTTTTTTATGGGGTTCCCCACTATTCTCCAGCGTTGCAGTGAGAAAAGCGCCCAGGAGGGACATTCTGTCGAGATGCCATCAAAATTGATGTCACATCAGGTGCCTGGGGGGAAGGCTGAGAGGGTCATAGCTGGTGGGTACTGTACTCCTTTGATCAAGGGATGATTGGGATATATAGGATCTTCTCAGATTGAGATGTTGAAAGCTGTTGAAAGCCCCAATCGCAGGCGGAAATTCGCTTCCAGCATGGTTTGCCTTACAGAATTACGCACGACGTTGTGAGGAAGATGATCAAGCAAGGCAGGGAGCTTCAAGATTTGGCTCAGAGTTGAAACGGAGCTCTCAAGCTGTTTACTGTAATATCAATGTTGGTAATATCATCCTGATATTCCCATTCTATCCTCACTATGATTGATTTTGGATAATTATAGTCATATCATATTATCATGTTATATCCCCATAAGTAATCGTTAGTAATCAGTAGTATACCCATTAATCACTCATCTTACCGTGAATACATATCCCCATATCAGAAATCCCATGATTCACACCCCCGACCATCCAGGTATGATCCCCGTGGATGACGGCAAGAGCAAGGACCTCGGCGATCTGAACATCATAGGGTCCGGGGCCTCGGTCATGGCCATGGGAAAACATGGCCCAGGTTCCTGGGGAAACACTTCGGGAAAGTGTTGAAAATTACTCCATTTGGCGATGGTGAAGGTCAAATCATATCCATATCCCATTTGTTTCGAGTTTGATGACGCTACAAATCCGGGTCAAATCCGAATGAAATCCTCGCTGTCGAGGTTCTACCTTGATGAAGATCTTGGAGACGACCAGATCTCCTTCGACTCCTCTCCGCCTGCAGGAGAAGATTCTGATAAGAAAACCTCAAAGTTCCGAACCCCAGAACCAAGCCTGATATAGGTTGATATTGGGGAAACCATTGAATTTCATCCATTTCATGGCCACCAGATTTGGGATTTTAATAGAGAATGTTGGGCATGTGATGGCCCTGGGGTGAAGTTGATTCAGAGCCAGGATGGGCCGTTGCAGCTCTGGCGGCGCAGGGCTCAGACATTGGATGCTGAGCGGATTTTCCATTGGAGATCAGGTACGGTTTTGGAGATCCCTCGGACAAAAGCAAGGGAATGGCTCCAAAATTCTGTATGCAAGCACAGTGGCTGATGGTTTCTGTTATTGATTGTAGGACCCCCCAAAAGAATCCAAAAGATAGATACGTAAAATCCTACCAAACCAGTGTTTGGGAGGTTGCTGTACAAAAATCCTTCAGTTTGGAGGTCTTTTTCGCGGCCGGGTAACAGTTGAGCTATCCATGGCTATCCCAAGTCCAATTTTTGTCATTTTTGTCCATTGTTTAATGACTTATAGTAACCAGTAACCGCCAAATAGACAGTGAAATCCTACTAAGATAGTGATCATCGAATCTTTTCGATCTTTTTTGGGCTAACCACCAATCTATATCATTTTATATATATATATGTATATATATATATATCCTCTGGTTATTTAACATAGCCATGGAACATGGCCCATTTATAGATGATTTTCCCAGCTAGAAACCTCTATTTATAATATTTTTTCATGGATTTTCCATGGCTATGTTAAATAACCAGAGGGTATTTTTTTTATGGGTTAATATGGATAATTATGGGTCAATATATATATATATACAAGGTAATAACTATCATTAACCAATATCATTCACCATCATTAACCATCATTAACCATTATAAAATACAAATATCCAATATATATCCCATATATTAAACAACACCAGGCGAGCGCCGCAGTGGCGGCTCTACTTAGTACTGCGGTCGCGGCACCTTGGCGGATCCGCGCTTTGGTCATGTTCCGATTCCCATGGGAAGAACATCTCTCTCAACTTGTATATATCATATATATATACAACAGCTATATGTATACATAACTATACATAACTATATATATAATAGTGTATACATATATATATATATATTATTATACATATATATATATTATTATATATATTATATCTATATTATATATGATATACACAAATGATTTGGGAACAACAAAAACAAGCACAGCATATCTGGAACATCATCCCTTTAACCTGATGATTTCAAATGTTTTTGTGCTTGTTGTGGTTCATCAACCATATATATATATCATATCTAGCAGGCTTTCATTCCCACACAACTGCGGAGGGCCACAAGCATATGTCTTCTATGGACTTGCCATGCCCAAAATTACTCTTGGGAAAGATGATAGGGGTGACCGATTTTACACATTTAAGCTTTGTATAACCATTTTGAAACACATCTACAGAATGTGGTAACCCATGTGATAAACCATCCCCAATATCTCTATACTATTATACGGTTGGGATTCAAATCATCTCCAAATGGTAGTGATTTATGGCGGTTTACCACATAAACCAATAGCAATTCGTGGAGATATGATATACAGGTGGTCGTGCTGCGCTCCCGATGGCACACTGCCACTGGTTGGCTCCTTAGTTCGAGTCGCATCAGAAAGTATCACACTTTGACCACGCTGGAAGCTGAAGGTTTAGGCTTTGGAGCAAAAATAGTATTTGGAGCTGGGCAAAACATCACTAGTCACTTCAAAACCTGAAGTTGTGGATGTTTCACTCCAATTCTCTTCAGAGCTTTTCTCACGGATTGCAGCCGCATGAAACTTTTGATCCAGGCTATGAGGTGCCGCTGCAAGCAAAGGAACCAGAGCAGTGCGAAGTAGGCCAGCAGGGATTCAGGTCTAAGAGGTCTGGGGTGCCTCATAGCTGGATGACAGCTGGGCTCCCGGTATATTGGGTACCAAAAAAAAGCCAGTGGTCAATCAGGACAATGCTGAGTGGCTGATGAACTGCTCTCCAGTAAACTAACAGTTTGCTATGGAAAATCCACTATTTATAGATGATTTAAAAGTTAAACATGGTGATTTTCCATATTTGCTATAGCTATATTTGTTAGTTTACTAGAGGGTAGTCTAGTCGTCCTTTTTCAAAGCCATAGCCGCTGCCTGTTTCCTTGCGAAGGCCTGGAGTGAGCGCAAATGGCAAGACTTGTCGGAGACCAAGCTGGTCATTCTCGATGCCAGGGATGTTCAGGGTCAAATGGATTGACCTGAACAGCGCCATGAAGCACTGCTGTTTACTGTGTTTGCTGAGGCCAAAAGCGCGTTTAATTCAGTGCAGTTTGTTGAGGTCTTAGTCTCTTTGAGGTCTGGATGTTTCAGAAATGACTGAATTGCAATGTGTTCTGATTCTCATATTGCAGATGTAATCGTGATGATGCGGGAATCGGAGACTTCTGAATTCATCAAACAGATTCAAACAGTTTGTGACAGCCAGACAGGCACCCAGTGGACATGTCCCAAAATTTGGATATCCACCCGATTTTTGGATGGTTGATGCTCAATCACCATTTCAATAAAATTAGCTTTGAGGGTAAATCCCCCATTTTCAGACACACCCAAGTCTCCAAGGTTTCACTTCGTCCTCTTCTCTTTTTGTGCTCTCTTTTTGTGCTCGGTGGGTTCGGCTGCAGTCGTCGCTTCGGCGCGACGTGGCCGTGAAAAAAAGTCACACCTGCCATTTATGGAGGACGCTGTGGATCCACAGCTCCGAATTTGGTCCTGGTTGGTGCTTGAAACACCCGATTTTCCATGAAATTTGGGACATTTTGCGACCATTTTCCATCGAACATGAGTATGTATTTTTTCAAAAATTATTTGGTATCCTGCAAATGGTGGGGGTAGGCCTCTATTGTGAGTTTTTTTTCTCAGATCCATTTTTTTCAGGAGGAGCTTTATCCACCTTTATACACCTTTCTGTGGGTAAAGATGGTCCATTTACTTTAGAAAACCATATCCATTTTAAATCTTAAATGCAAGGTTCCCCAAATAATTAGATGCCTTTTTAAACCATAATGCAAAAACCGCACCCAAACAATTTTTCAAGGGGGTACCTCATGAGTGACCCAGATCCTCAAGAATGTAATTGTTTGGATGGTACCCTATTGTGCACAAAAACTTTTGGGGTGACTTTTTTCAGATTTAAAAGGAACATCAATTGAAAGTAGATTCAAATGAATTGAAAGTAATTTGATTTCAATTGAAATCCTTTCTTATCAATAGATTTCTTTGTGGTTTAAAAGGAGAAACAATTGAACGTAGATTGATTTCAATTGAAATCCTTACTTAAGTTGATAATCCTGAGTTCCCCAGACCTGGTCCCCAAGAAAATGCCGAGTTAATGAGTAAACCAAAATTGTTTGAGGGGCCCCCCCCCACACTAATCAGTATACAACATTATGATATATATATATATATGTATGTATATTGTATATATAATATAATATATATATATATATATGTATTATATATATAATATTATATATATAATATAATATAATATAATATAATATAATATAATATATATAATATATATAATATAATATA
>Ga0126342_10006173_pt1 | contig 21180 bp, 7 predicted proteins | sample Cyp1metagenome_FD_92528 | JGI IMG/M metagenome (GOLD analysis project Ga0126342, IMG submission 92528) | Coral microbial communities from Lord Howe Island, Old Settlement Bay, Australia - Cyphastrea 1 metagenome | ecosystem: Host-associated > Invertebrates > Cnidaria > Coral ...
CACAGAGGCGCCTTTACACGAAGTAACCAGTTGAAATTGGCAGCAGTTGTTCGGGACAAACTCTTGGCAGGAGCTTTCGGGAACTCACTTGCTCCCCAAAAAAGCCGTCTATTTCCAACAAAGGTCCTATTCCATGAACTTTTTTCAAAAAACATCAGCAAATATATTTCTGAAGCAGGTCCCCATCCAAAAGCTTTCAAGCCCACACTGCCATGAAATGGAGGGTCGAGAAATCCGGCGGAGCCGACGAGGGGCGTCAGCCCTTAAATATATATTGGAGCCATCAGTATTTATGAGGCGTCTCCCTCACTCTCGGGAATTTAGGATCAGGCCACACTGGAGGCATCAGTCGTCGGAAAATGTGGTCGATGATTCCCATTCACACTGTTCATACTAAAAATGGACAGAATCTGCGGTAGCCTGAAATGGACAGACTCATTCCCATTATAGGCTACCGCAAAAAAATATCGTATCCCCATGATATCCCCGTCATATCCCCTCAAAAGTCCCCATGATATCCCTTTTAAACCCCACTAAATATCCCATGTGTGGCTGCTATTTCTTTCTAGTCATGGAGTCATGGGTCATGGGACATTCGAGGGAAAAAAAAAAAAAACATGGATTTATGACATCCCAAAGATACCCAAATCATTGATTTACAAATTTAGATAGTTAGAAACAACATAACATAGTCATGCTATGTATAGGCTATATATTGAGCTACGTTTCTATATGTCAAATCACTATTACATACCCATGCCATCCCCTGGCGCAATCTCCTGGAAGACCCAGTGCTCCATGCTCTGGCGCTCAATGGAGCCCACCTGTCTAAACGGATTTCTTGTGGGTAAAACCAGGCCATAAACCACCCATGACTGGGAATGGTAAACATACCACCTATTTTTTTTGTGATGACTGGGGGATGGTTTACTATTGCCACCCATGACTTGGAATGGTAACCATGCCACCTATAATTTATGGTGATGACTGGAGGATGGTTTACTATTGTTTTACCCACATTAATGGGATTTGATGCAATAGAATAGGATATAATTAGAGTGGGATTGAATTATGTTGGGATTACATTCTATTTATTTATGATGGATTGATTTCAGGGACAATATCAACCTAATAATGATGGACACCCAACAAGGATTACGAGGTAGGCCCCCCCAAGTTGTAAGTTGGTGTAAACTTCACTACTATAGAGTCAACCAAGTCATAAACTGACTTAGCTATCTAGGGGGGGCCCAGCTTGTACCATGCCTAGTTTCTCTCTTTGGTCAGTGTCCACTTCAGGAACCTAAATTGGAGGTACCTACCACATATAAGGTCTATGTACAGGCTATGTATGTAAGGGGATTATACCCTCAAAATAGTACAGTACCTCCGGTTTAGGTGCCTGAAACGGCCATTGATTTGGGTGGTTAAAATACATACATTTGCCACTCTCTTCGTAGAATTCTACTTTTCAATCTTTCTTGAGGACCCCTATGTGTATTTTATGTATGTGTATAATATATATATATATGTGTGTATGTCTATATTTATATATACTACTGTACATTGTAACACCTTTAAAATATCGGGCTATGCATCATTGACGCCTGGGGAAATATAGGGAAATCAAGCTCTTCCCCGCCTAATTGGAAGGTCTATTGCTGCATTTATCATACTTCATCTTCACCCAACTTAAAACTTCAGCCATGTGGGGGTCCACTTACCTCGTGACCTCGCAACGTGAGGTCACAATTGATCCAGATATATCCCCAGTCTCTCCGCTATTTCTGCTGCTTAAATCCACATGTTTAGCTTGGCGAGCAGCATAGGAGTCAGGTCGTAGGAGGATATGCCTGGGCCCAGGCTGAGATCTTTTTGTTGCCATGGATCTTTAGGGCAGGGGAACTCAACCCTACAAAAAAGATCCAACAAATACTGCCAGGAACCAGTTCCATATCACACAGTACATCTAGTTTCTGGGTCCCATGCTCCAGCTGGCTCTTCTTCTGGTAGACCTCCTCTACAGATTTCCTGCGCAGCCGTCGCCAGTTGTTAAATTGATTCATGATGGGTTTTGGGGGTGGCCTTCCCCCACTCAGTGCTGAGGCTCCCTGCGGGGCACTCTTTTCCCCTCAACAGCGGCAGCAGAAAGACGGGAGACAATCTTTCACAGATCAGCCCAACTCAATCAGATCCACCTCAACCAATCACCAATCCAAATATATACATATATATATATACATATAAAAGATAAATGTCATGAACAATCCTAGACTAAACTAGTACTAGGGTCTCTTCAAGTGTACTTACTATCAGGGTGAAAGGGATTCAGTGATTCACCAAAATCCGTTCCGATCGTAAAGTAGCAGGGCCCCCGGGCCCTTTGTCGCTTTTCGCGCAGCTGTGACATTTGCAGGGCAATTCTCTTTGTCCTGATCGTGACATCTTCGCACAGCTAGTAACTGGGGGTTTCCCAAAATAGGGGTACCCCCAAATCATCCATTTATAGCTGGGATTTTCCCATGATTTTCCCTTATCAACACCATCCATTGTGGGGTACCCAAAAATTACGGAAACAGACTGCTGTCTTCGTCGGGGGCCTCTAGCTCCACGGCTAAGCCAGTCTTGCGCCGTTTCAATGCCATGACCTGCATGTTCAAAGCGGAGCAGATGTGACCCTTCTGACCTTGCCCAGTTTTCTTGGAAATCCAGGTTTTTGTTGCTCCAAATCCTATCTTTGTTGGTTTTTTTTTAATCATGTTTGTTGGCTGGAATGCAAATGTTTATTGTAGGCATTACCTGACTTTTCCAGCAGTGTCGAGAAGAATACATTATAATTTAGGATGATTAGGGTAACCGGGTATGAGACTGAGTAGGCTTCAAAACCGAATTGTGAAGACTGCTCCCCAACAAGAGTTATAAGATTTTTTGTTTGGGATGCTGACGGAGTAAGAATATCTGGAAGTCACGTTGAAATCTCGTTACCTCCGCCATTCTTGACAACATGTCAGAATGGCTGGTAAAATTGCGTAAGCTCTCAAAGAATCTAATATAACTTACACAATTTTATCACTAGATTGTTGTATCTCCCCATTCGGTTAGATCCTTTGATCAAATCTTGATCAAATTCCAATGGTTGGCCGTTGGCCCTGCTTTTGGGCAAGAGAATTAAGAGGTTTTTTTAATGGTTCTGATCCCCTCTCATGGGCTACAAATAACCATGGAATTCTAAACCCCATCAGTTGGGAGTCTGGGGCCCCTGTATCTATAGTAACTTTAGCAGCTGTGGTGGCTGTATGGCATTCGGTTGATATGACGCCCGAAAACACCTTGAGATTGGATCCTATGCTAAGGATGCGTCACGTCACGGGCTGGGGTTGGGTGGGGTAGGATGGGATGGCAATAACATGCAATAACGTTCATGTCATGCAGGACATGTACTTGATGCTACACTTTTGAATTTCTCAAGCAAATTGCAGCACGCTCTTGATGCTACGCTCTCAACTTTCTCAAGCAACTTGCAGGATGCTCTTGATGCTACGATCTTAACTTTCTCAAGCAGCTTGCAACACGGTCTTGATGCTACGCTCTTAACTTCTCAAGCGGCTTGCAACACGGTCTTGATATATCTTGATGCTATAGCTGCTACGCTCCTAAGTTTCTGAAGCAACTTGCAACACGCTCTTGATGCTACACTCTTAACTTTCTCACGTAACTTGCAACACACTCTTGGACAAGCGCAAGCATGGACGGGCCGAAAGCGTCCAAATCCAATGTGTTTTTGAAAGAAAACCAATATAAATTGCCATTTCGCCTCAGCGAAACCACCAAATCCACATCCAAGTCACGAAGTCGGCTGTATCTGGTGAACTCATGTTACCGACTCGTCACAAATACCACGTTTTCTATCCACCAGAACAAAATCATCAAAATGGAATCAGCGACCCTTCCAAGGGCGCCGAATCAACCGGTTACCTTGTATATCATATGTACCAATATATACAGTGTGTATATATATATATATGTATATATATATATACACACACGTATATCACTTTTTCCGTGGAATTGCTGCAGCAAGTTGGGCAAAATATGGATCATTCATGATCATTCTACTGCTGCTAAAGCTTGGAGCCCAGCTCCAGCTCGGGCTGATTGTAAGACGGCACCGTGTTGAGCAAAGCGCTGCAGTGTCAAATCTGTAGAATGTTTTCGGTCAAAATGCAGATTTCACCATCGAATTGTGGAATTGTGATGTTTATCAAATGTGATTTTTACAACATGCAAGTTGGACGGGAGAGTTTCTAAAGACATGTCCAACGCATTCGTCCAAAGGGTCCCTACACGCCTCCTCGACATTTTGAAATACACGTACCACGGCAGTCACAAGTCACAAATTGTCACAAAGTGATAATATGCTTTTCAACGGATCAAACCTCAAGACACCTCACCTCCACTCCCCATTTCGGCGACGGCTGACCCTTTTCCAACGTTCGCGGCCCAGGTTTGTAGCTTTGGCTTTGTACATACATCCGGAATGAGTTTGAAAGCTGCGCCAAGCGGGCCAAGGCCAGGGCCGATTTCTCAAAAGGAACCACCAAATTTTGGTGTCAAAAAGTCTCCTTTATGGGACTGAAAGTGTTTGTTCACAATTTCAAGGGATGCTTTACCTCTCAAAACTTTGGATGTTCCCCGAATAAAGTTCAAGGCAGCAAGTTTTCTCCCTCCAGATCAAGAGAACCCAGAGAAGATCGCCCCGGGGCGGGAACGATTCTTCCAAAAAGATCTAAAAGCATTTGAAGAATGCCAGAGAAGCGCAAGACGTGTCACATGATGGTTTGAAAATGGATGGCAGATCTGATCTGCAATCAAAGTGCTCCAAGCATCTGGCACAAGCCAGAGTACAGAGTTCTTTCCGAAAGGGAAGGCTTCTGAGGTTGATAGAGTTGGAGGCGTCATAACCCCCCCAAGCACTAATTTACAGATTTTACAGTAAAAGATCTGTCCGGAAAACGAGTTTCTATATCGAACCTGGAACCATCACATCCATCACATGACCCCATCCAAGTCCATCAAGTTTCCAGGGCACAGCGGCTCCGTTTCACCTGCGGGAATCTGGGAAGGTATCTGGAACCACACGACCTGGCTTTTACTATCCATGACTATCACTTTTTGGAGCTTAGCCCCAAATTGATCAGCCATTTTTTTTTGAATCCAAGGTTGGCATTCCCTAAAGTTTCATGTTTTGATACTGAAAGGTTGGGTCGTTGATGGGCTACTACCGATACCTCATATGATGGACCTCCCCCTTGGTTGCTTGGACGTGCACCCCATGAGATCAAGTGGGAAAAAACTGGGACAACCAAGTAGAGCTGCCAAGTCTTCGGATGTCACGAGGTATGTATAGTTTGGCAACTTTAAGGACTCAGTATATCCAAACATACTTCTAGATCTTGACTGGACATATCCAAATATGAATCCAGGTATTTCCAGATACTCAAGATATGATCATATATGCATTAAACTGTTGCCAAAAATTCGGGATGTCCCTGATTTTGGGAAAACCAATGGTTTGGAGTGCCACAACTTTCCAAAACACCCGATATCCCATTCTGTGCCAGTATTTATAGCCATTTATAACCAACCCAGATACTATACATGTGTGTAAAAATTGGGTATAATCCCCAAAAATAGCGGAAATCCTGATTTACCAGTGGACAGCATGGGGTTTTCCCCGCTTTCCCAACACTTTCAGGTCACCCAAGAGGGACAAAAATCTGGTTGGCTAGGTTGTTCACATGAAATGCTCATAATACTCAACTAAATAACCCATCACTCAGCTGTTTTGATGGTTCAACCGTTGAACCCCCATCCACTGGACGCCCACATCGCTCCTGGTGAGAACGCGCCCCTCGCCGGGCCCATCAAACGGTGCCCTTGATGGTACTCAGACACCTGCGGGTAGGTACGATCAAGGGCTTTTGGACCAATATCATCGTTGCAAGGGAGTGACCCCCAGTGATGTTATCACGAAAAGTTGGGATTCTACCACCAAAAATAGGGATTTAACCACGTAGAATGGGGAGATTCCAGTGGTGCCCGCGAGAGATGTTGATTGGTTTATAAACCCCATGATCTATAGATATATCTACCATAAACGATGTTAATCTAGTTAGTTATCTAGTTATAGACCAACTTTGCTATCTTGGGGGAACACCTTATAGATATTATCGTTATTTATCATGGTGATTATGACTACGAAATACCATATTACTAGGTATCATGTTGCCTAATAGCAAAACTATCATCATCATTATTCTTGTTGTTGTCATTATTACAACTGTTGTTATCGTCAAAATATACTATGTATTGTTGTTATACCACTACTTACGTGCACATGAATATGCATGTATCTACATATATATATATACTTATATGTATATATATATGCAGACTATATGCTCCTTCCCATTGGATCACTTGCCACCACAGACTAAAAGCCTGCAGAAGCCGGGGCTAGGCAGTTGGGTAACTTACCCGGTGCATGAAATCACCAAGGAAGTCCAGTCACAAACACAGAAAAAGATCCCCAATAGCTGGTTGGTTTGTAATGGAACATCCTATAAAAATGGATGATTTAGGGGTACCCCAATTCTAGGAAACCTCTAAATTTCTAAACAAATCCAATAATATGAAACACCCCAAGAGTCACCATCAGAAATGTAGGGGGATGAAACCACATAATTGTGACCATACAATGAGGATCTTTAATATTAGGGCGATGGAATGAAAATATGAATAAATCCAATACAAAATCATCAGGGTTTCTGAAGCATAACCCCATCAAATCATGGCTGAAAGTAGATAGACTGTATGATATACTCTGCAAAAAGAATGCGTTCATTTTTGCAGCTAGTCCACTTTTTGCCATCAAGACTGCACAAAATGGAAAAACAAGTAATGCGTGTATCTATTATATAATGTAAAGATATTTATACATAAACGATATGATTACATATCCAGAAACATTATACAACCATAATTCAACCTGTCAAGCCAAGACCCATCAAGGGCCACGTTCAGGCCACTATCAGACCTTCAGCCAAATGTCGCAAGCGCCGCTCCACAATGTGATATCTGACGAGGATGGGCGCGGGTGAGGTATGGGAGTTGGTGCTTGGGGGGGTTTTGGTTGGGATATGGAACAACATCTATCATATGCTTATATATAATATATACATATATATGTATATACATAAATATATATATACACATATATTCAGTAATAACCCATATATAAATAATAGTTTTAATAGTGAAAATAGTGATGATAATAATAATAATAGCCAGCGGCATTATGATGCCAATGATTATAATCAATACCAGCTATCGCAAGATACTCACGTTATCTCACCAACAACCAGAGGTGTGGTGAATGATAATCGTAATAAGCAGCGACGCAGCAACATGGGCATCAGCGTCAGCGGCGGCATCATTATCATAGTGATACAGTAGACTACAGCCAATCATTCAACAACCAAGAATAGTATCTTAACAATAGTGTCTTGTCACAGAATGCCTTGCATGCAGTACCCAACCTGGATTGCAAATGGATCGAAATACTCAGGACACACCAACATGGATTTGTGTGTGCTGTACCTGGAACACACAAGCTGTAAAGCGGTAAAAACAAAACAGCCAAAAGTTGCTACTTGCAGGGACCATATGCCGAAGGATTTCCAATTCAAATGTTCGTTATATGACTTAGATGACTTGGTTGCCAATGTTTCCAATGGTCCCAATGTTTCGACTTAGTATTACCACTTTGAATCTCCGTGACGTCACCCTGTGAAGAGGAAGCTGGTGTAGCTAATTCGGACCTGAGCTGCGGTCACAGCGGTGATCTACCCGTGGCGGCTTCATCCATACCAGTGGATGGAATGGTGCCCGAAAATCTTCAGAGCCCAAGTATCTGTGTTCGATCAATATCCCATCATATCCACATTGCAGTCCCAGTATATCTCATCAAATCATTGTCCAACTGCGATGTTGGGATATTTTTGCTGAGTTCCATATTCGATTTGGAGCGGACCATGTGCTGCATTCTGGTCAAACGCAATTGATCCACCAGAAAGTCACAACGTTCTGTTGGGTCAAACAAAGTCAAACGCCCTATGTGCAATTGTCAAAAAGACGGGTATATAGGCTAGGGTATGGTCATCCATCCATAATGGGAATCTAAACATAATGGGCATATAAAAATTGTCTCAACCCCTGTTAATAGATTGATGACCATCCTCCAAGAATTAAGTATATAATCCAACTCTTTGACCATGCCACGCCATGGTTTCCGTCCTTTTCTTAAAGGGCCAGGTACCTTCTCCACCTGAGTAACCCCTGGGTCCCTGGGTCCCAGACCATTAGGTCACGTCCCAAGAGGCTCAGCCTTTCAGGGGCGTAATTTACGTGACGTAAACATTCAATGTTGCTGTTTCATGTTCGGAGATGGTTGGATATCATGTTTCTTGACCTTTGATTAAAGTTCGGTGCCAAATTTGGGTCACACCCAACAGGCGCCTGCCAGGTCCGCAGTAGTTCCTGAATCAAAAATGGACCACAATAACTCTCAAAAGTGGGGGGGTTCCAACAAAAATGATGGTATAATGGGGATATGCTGGGGATATAAACGGGGGTTCCAAGGTTCTAAAGAGGATTTCTCACCGAAAAAGTGATCAGCCTATGTCTTTTAGCATGACAACAGCGGCGGCGGTGACGACGACGACAACCACAACCCCACTACAACAACAACAACAACAACAACAACAACCAGGCCAACCCGACCCCAAAAATAGGTTGGAAGAAGATTCGCAGAAGATAGAAATGTGAAATGGGTTTGTTCAATGCTACACCCAAAAACGTGGGTTCCCAAAAGTCGTGGGAAGCCACAAATCCACGCAGCTTCATGGCCCAGAACTGTAACAGCCAAGGCTCCCAATCAGGAAAGTCAGGTATGCCTCGCAGGGAAACTGATTTTAAGCCATAGCATTGATGGTTTCCCCTATACATTCATACTAATCATTGTATCATATCTGGCTAAAAATAAAATTCACCAACCTGAAAAGCTGCCCATCTGCCGGGGCAACCGGGAGTGAAACATCGTTCCTAGACCTGCTTTTTTTTTTCGGACAAATATTCCCATTTGGCAAATATTTAGTGGCTAAAGCCCCCTTTCGTAATGGTTATATGTGCGCCACAAAAAATGAAGAAAAAAAAAGGATGATCTCAAGTAAACCATGTTTGGCATGGTTCAAGCAATGATTTTCCAGAGGTTTTTTTTAATGAGATAGATATCATAAGGCAAGGCATATATTGAATGGGGATGCCCCCCAGGTTGTGGCAATCTGCGATTTGCCCAGCTCAATCCCCGAGCTATGAATTTATCCAAAAACTGCGGGAAAAAAAACAAGATTTCAAGTTTTGTGGGAGAAGATTGTTATTTCTCAACCATGAGATTTTGGGACGCCCTATTTTCATACAAACTTGCCACAAAACTACCAAATGACTCACTTTCCCCTGGGTTGATGGCAGATGATCACGACTGTGGTTGGCGAGATGGTTCATTTGACCTCTCAAATTATACATCTCATCATTATGTTGGCTTGATTATGATAATTAATCAACCTGAAATAAGACAATTTGGGGATAGTTAACAGTTACCCTCAAACCCATTCTGAAGAAACAAAACGTCGCCTGGGCCTTAGGTTTCCAATTGCCAAAGCCCTATGTAAGATGTATATGCCTGGTATGGTCCCTTTTGTTTTCCATTTATAGTGAATCGTTGAAATCGTTGATGATGACTTGGTATTAGCCATCCCGAACGCCTGCACACGTTGCCGGTGCGTCATCGCAGCAAGCTCGGGCCTCAGACACCGCAAGCCATCGTCAAGGACCTCATGAACAATTTTGGTAATGTAGGTAAAACAATGTCATAAACCACCCATTTGGGAATTGTTCATACCACCTATTCATGGTGATTTGGGTGATGGTATATTATTGTTTTACCCACATGAGTATAAACCCTAAACTAAAAACCACGCCAAATCCACTGTTAGAATAATAGGTCTTCATAGACTATCTGTTTGTTCCATGGATATTTTTTGGGAGGTCTTCAAAGTATATCCTCAGGCTGGGACGAGCAGCATGCCCAGGAAAATACTTGATTGAAGGGCATCGACCTGGGTGAGCTGCATCAATGGTTTCTAAGTGAAACCCCAAGACATGCAGTTCGTACTGGAGACGCCCTGGTGCTAGCCCTTATACAATCGAATTTGCCTATCCAAAGCTGAAATTGATTTTTTTTTTGAAGATTGAGAGTTTTCCATCGGCAAATTACATGTGTTCAACCAACCTTAGGAATTGGGAGACAATGGGATGGTTCCAAATATATGGGTTTGCCTAAAAATAGGGAACCACCAAATTTGATGGTTTGTCATCATTCTCTCGTTTGAAATTGCAACTTTGCCGGTGTACCTCATTCTCAGTCACACCCAGGCTATCCATGAATTACCATTAAAACTCCATTATATATATATATATATAATGGAGTTTTAATGGTAATTCATGGATAGCCTGGGTGTGACTGAGAATGAGGTACACCGGCAAAGTTGCAATTTCAAACGAGAGAATGATGACAAACCATCAAATTTGGTGGTTCCCTATTTTTAGGCAAACCCATATATTTGGAACCATCCCATTGTCTCCCAATTCCTAAGGTTGGTTGAACACATGTAATTTGCCGATGGAAAACTCTCAATCTTCAAAAAAAAAATCAATTTCAGCTTTGGATAGGCAAATTCGATTGTATAAGGGCTAGCACCAGGGCGTCTCCAGTACGAACTGCATGTCTTGGGGTTTCACTTAGAAACCATTGATGCAGCTCACCCAGGTCGATGCCCTTCAATCAAGTATTTTCCTGGGCATGCTGCTCGTCCCAGCCTGAGGATATACTTTGAAGACCTCCCAAAAAATATCCATGGAACAAACAGATAGTCTATGAAGACCTATTATTCTAACAGTGGATTTGGCGTGGTTTTTAGTTTAGGGTTTATACTCATGTGGGTAAAACAATAATATACCATCACCCAAATCACCATGAATAGGTGGTATGAACAATTCCCAAATGGGTGGTTTATGACATTGTTTTACCTACATTACCAAAATTGTTCATGAGGTCCTTGACGATGGCTTGCGGTGTCTGAGGCCCGAGCTTGCTGCGATGACGCACCGGCAACGTGTGCAGGCGTTCGGGATGGCTAATACCAAGTCATCATCAACGATTTCAACGATTCACTATAAATGGAAAACAAAAGGGACCATACCAGGCATATACATCTTACATAGGGCTTTGGCAATTGGAAACCTAAGGCCCAGGCGACGTTTTGTTTCTTCAGAATGGGTTTGAGGGTAACTGTTAACTATCCCCAAATTGTCTTATTTCAGGTTGATTAATTATCATAATCAAGCCAACATAATGATGAGATGTATAATTTGAGAGGTCAAATGAACCATCTCGCCAACCACAGTCGTGATCATCTGCCATCAACCCAGGGGAAAGTGAGTCATTTGGTAGTTTTGTGGCAAGTTTGTATGAAAATAGGGCGTCCCAAAATCTCATGGTTGAGAAATAACAATCTTCTCCCACAAAACTTGAAATCTTGTTTTTTTTCCCGCAGTTTTTGGATAAATTCATAGCTCGGGGATTGAGCTGGGCAAATCGCAGATTGCCACAACCTGGGGGGCATCCCCATTCAATATATGCCTTGCCTTATGATATCTATCTCATTAAAAAAAACCTCTGGAAAATCATTGCTTGAACCATGCCAAACATGGTTTACTTGAGATCATCCTTTTTTTTTCTTCATTTTTTGTGGCGCACATATAACCATTACGAAAGGGGGCTTTAGCCACTAAATATTTGCCAAATGGGAATATTTGTCCGAAAAAAAAAAGCAGGTCTAGGAACGATGTTTCACTCCCGGTTGCCCCGGCAGATGGGCAGCTTTTCAGGTTGGTGAATTTTATTTTTAGCCAGATATGATACAATGATTAGTATGAATGTATAGGGGAAACCATCAATGCTATGGCTTAAAATCAGTTTCCCTGCGAGGCATACCTGACTTTCCTGATTGGGAGCCTTGGCTGTTACAGTTCTGGGCCATGAAGCTGCGTGGATTTGTGGCTTCCCACGACTTTTGGGAACCCACGTTTTTGGGTGTAGCATTGAACAAACCCATTTCACATTTCTATCTTCTGCGAATCTTCTTCCAACCTATTTTTGGGGTCGGGTTGGCCTGGTTGTTGTTGTTGTTGTTGTTGTTGTTGTAGTGGGGTTGTGGTTGTCGTCGTCGTCACCGCCGCCGCTGTTGTCATGCTAAAAGACATAGGCTGATCACTTTTTCGGTGAGAAATCCTCTTTAGAACCTTGGAACCCCCGTTTATATCCCCAGCATATCCCCATTATACCATCATTTTTGTTGGAACCCCCCCACTTTTGAGAGTTATTGTGGTCCATTTTTGATTCAGGAACTACTGCGGACCTGGCAGGCGCCTGTTGGGTGTGACCCAAATTTGGCACCGAACTTTAATCAAAGGTCAAGAAACATGATATCCAACCATCTCCGAACATGAAACAGCAACATTGAATGTTTACGTCACGTAAATTACGCCCCTGAAAGGCTGAGCCTCTTGGGACGTGACCTAATGGTCTGGGACCCAGGGACCCAGGGGTTACTCAGGTGGAGAAGGTACCTGGCCCTTTAAGAAAAGGACGGAAACCATGGCGTGGCATGGTCAAAGAGTTGGATTATATACTTAATTCTTGGAGGATGGTCATCAATCTATTAACAGGGGTTGAGACAATTTTTATATGCCCATTATGTTTAGATTCCCATTATGGATGGATGACCATACCCTAGCCTATATACCCGTCTTTTTGACAATTGCACATAGGGCGTTTGACTTTGTTTGACCCAACAGAACGTTGTGACTTTCTGGTGGATCAATTGCGTTTGACCAGAATGCAGCACATGGTCCGCTCCAAATCGAATATGGAACTCAGCAAAAATATCCCAACATCGCAGTTGGACAATGATTTGATGAGATATACTGGGACTGCAATGTGGATATGATGGGATATTGATCGAACACAGATACTTGGGCTCTGAAGATTTTCGGGCACCATTCCATCCACTGGTATGGATGAAGCCGCCACGGGTAGATCACCGCTGTGACCGCAGCTCAGGTCCGAATTAGCTACACCAGCTTCCTCTTCACAGGGTGACGTCACGGAGATTCAAAGTGGTAATACTAAGTCGAAACATTGGGACCATTGGAAACATTGGCAACCAAGTCATCTAAGTCATATAACGAACATTTGAATTGGAAATCCTTCGGCATATGGTCCCTGCAAGTAGCAACTTTTGGCTGTTTTGTTTTTACCGCTTTACAGCTTGTGTGTTCCAGGTACAGCACACACAAATCCATGTTGGTGTGTCCTGAGTATTTCGATCCATTTGCAATCCAGGTTGGGTACTGCATGCAAGGCATTCTGTGACAAGACACTATTGTTAAGATACTATTCTTGGTTGTTGAATGATTGGCTGTAGTCTACTGTATCACTATGATAATGATGCCGCCGCTGACGCTGATGCCCATGTTGCTGCGTCGCTGCTTATTACGATTATCATTCACCACACCTCTGGTTGTTGGTGAGATAACGTGAGTATCTTGCGATAGCTGGTATTGATTATAATCATTGGCATCATAATGCCGCTGGCTATTATTATTATTATCATCACTATTTTCACTATTAAAACTATTATTTATATATGGGTTATTACTGAATATATGTGTATATATATATTTATGTATATACATATATATGTATATATTATATATAAGCATATGATAGATGTTGTTCCATATCCCAACCAAAACCCCCCCAAGCACCAACTCCCATACCTCACCCGCGCCCATCCTCGTCAGATATCACATTGTGGAGCGGCGCTTGCGACATTTGGCTGAAGGTCTGATAGTGGCCTGAACGTGGCCCTTGATGGGTCTTGGCTTGACAGGTTGAATTATGGTTGTATAATGTTTCTGGATATGTAATCATATCGTTTATGTATAAATATCTTTACATTATATAATAGATACACGCATTACTTGTTTTTCCATTTTGTGCAGTCTTGATGGCAAAAAGTGGACTAGCTGCAAAAATGAACGCATTCTTTTTGCAGAGTATATCATACAGTCTATCTACTTTCAGCCATGATTTGATGGGGTTATGCTTCAGAAACCCTGATGATTTTGTATTGGATTTATTCATATTTTCATTCCATCGCCCTAATATTAAAGATCCTCATTGTATGGTCACAATTATGTGGTTTCATCCCCCTACATTTCTGATGGTGACTCTTGGGGTGTTTCATATTATTGGATTTGTTTAGAAATTTAGAGGTTTCCTAGAATTGGGGTACCCCTAAATCATCCATTTTTATAGGATGTTCCATTACAAACCAACCAGCTATTGGGGATCTTTTTCTGTGTTTGTGACTGGACTTCCTTGGTGATTTCATGCACCGGGTAAGTTACCCAACTGCCTAGCCCCGGCTTCTGCAGGCTTTTAGTCTGTGGTGGCAAGTGATCCAATGGGAAGGAGCATATAGTCTGCATATATATATACATATAAGTATATATATATATGTAGATACATGCATATTCATGTGCACGTAAGTAGTGGTATAACAACAATACATAGTATATTTTGACGATAACAACAGTTGTAATAATGACAACAACAAGAATAATGATGATGATAGTTTTGCTATTAGGCAACATGATACCTAGTAATATGGTATTTCGTAGTCATAATCACCATGATAAATAACGATAATATCTATAAGGTGTTCCCCCAAGATAGCAAAGTTGGTCTATAACTAGATAACTAACTAGATTAACATCGTTTATGGTAGATATATCTATAGATCATGGGGTTTATAAACCAATCAACATCTCTCGCGGGCACCACTGGAATCTCCCCATTCTACGTGGTTAAATCCCTATTTTTGGTGGTAGAATCCCAACTTTTCGTGATAACATCACTGGGGGTCACTCCCTTGCAACGATGATATTGGTCCAAAAGCCCTTGATCGTACCTACCCGCAGGTGTCTGAGTACCATCAAGGGCACCGTTTGATGGGCCCGGCGAGGGGCGCGTTCTCACCAGGAGCGATGTGGGCGTCCAGTGGATGGGGGTTCAACGGTTGAACCATCAAAACAGCTGAGTGATGGGTTATTTAGTTGAGTATTATGAGCATTTCATGTGAACAACCTAGCCAACCAGATTTTTGTCCCTCTTGGGTGACCTGAAAGTGTTGGGAAAGCGGGGAAAACCCCATGCTGTCCACTGGTAAATCAGGATTTCCGCTATTTTTGGGGATTATACCCAATTTTTACACACATGTATAGTATCTGGGTTGGTTATAAATGGCTATAAATACTGGCACAGAATGGGATATCGGGTGTTTTGGAAAGTTGTGGCACTCCAAACCATTGGTTTTCCCAAAATCAGGGACATCCCGAATTTTTGGCAACAGTTTAATGCATATATGATCATATCTTGAGTATCTGGAAATACCTGGATTCATATTTGGATATGTCCAGTCAAGATCTAGAAGTATGTTTGGATATACTGAGTCCTTAAAGTTGCCAAACTATACATACCTCGTGACATCCGAAGACTTGGCAGCTCTACTTGGTTGTCCCAGTTTTTTCCCACTTGATCTCATGGGGTGCACGTCCAAGCAACCAAGGGGGAGGTCCATCATATGAGGTATCGGTAGTAGCCCATCAACGACCCAACCTTTCAGTATCAAAACATGAAACTTTAGGGAATGCCAACCTTGGATTCAAAAAAAAATGGCTGATCAATTTGGGGCTAAGCTCCAAAAAGTGATAGTCATGGATAGTAAAAGCCAGGTCGTGTGGTTCCAGATACCTTCCCAGATTCCCGCAGGTGAAACGGAGCCGCTGTGCCCTGGAAACTTGATGGACTTGGATGGGGTCATGTGATGGATGTGATGGTTCCAGGTTCGATATAGAAACTCGTTTTCCGGACAGATCTTTTACTGTAAAATCTGTAAATTAGTGCTTGGGGGGGTTATGACGCCTCCAACTCTATCAACCTCAGAAGCCTTCCCTTTCGGAAAGAACTCTGTACTCTGGCTTGTGCCAGATGCTTGGAGCACTTTGATTGCAGATCAGATCTGCCATCCATTTTCAAACCATCATGTGACACGTCTTGCGCTTCTCTGGCATTCTTCAAATGCTTTTAGATCTTTTTGGAAGAATCGTTCCCGCCCCGGGGCGATCTTCTCTGGGTTCTCTTGATCTGGAGGGAGAAAACTTGCTGCCTTGAACTTTATTCGGGGAACATCCAAAGTTTTGAGAGGTAAAGCATCCCTTGAAATTGTGAACAAACACTTTCAGTCCCATAAAGGAGACTTTTTGACACCAAAATTTGGTGGTTCCTTTTGAGAAATCGGCCCTGGCCTTGGCCCGCTTGGCGCAGCTTTCAAACTCATTCCGGATGTATGTACAAAGCCAAAGCTACAAACCTGGGCCGCGAACGTTGGAAAAGGGTCAGCCGTCGCCGAAATGGGGAGTGGAGGTGAGGTGTCTTGAGGTTTGATCCGTTGAAAAGCATATTATCACTTTGTGACAATTTGTGACTTGTGACTGCCGTGGTACGTGTATTTCAAAATGTCGAGGAGGCGTGTAGGGACCCTTTGGACGAATGCGTTGGACATGTCTTTAGAAACTCTCCCGTCCAACTTGCATGTTGTAAAAATCACATTTGATAAACATCACAATTCCACAATTCGATGGTGAAATCTGCATTTTGACCGAAAACATTCTACAGATTTGACACTGCAGCGCTTTGCTCAACACGGTGCCGTCTTACAATCAGCCCGAGCTGGAGCTGGGCTCCAAGCTTTAGCAGCAGTAGAATGATCATGAATGATCCATATTTTGCCCAACTTGCTGCAGCAATTCCACGGAAAAAGTGATATACGTGTGTGTATATATATATATACATATATATATATATACACACTGTATATATTGGTACATATGATATACAAGGTAACCGGTTGATTCGGCGCCCTTGGAAGGGTCGCTGATTCCATTTTGATGATTTTGTTCTGGTGGATAGAAAACGTGGTATTTGTGACGAGTCGGTAACATGAGTTCACCAGATACAGCCGACTTCGTGACTTGGATGTGGATTTGGTGGTTTCGCTGAGGCGAAATGGCAATTTATATTGGTTTTCTTTCAAAAACACATTGGATTTGGACGCTTTCGGCCCGTCCATGCTTGCGCTTGTCCAAGAGTGTGTTGCAAGTTACGTGAGAAAGTTAAGAGTGTAGCATCAAGAGCGTGTTGCAAGTTGCTTCAGAAACTTAGGAGCGTAGCAGCTATAGCATCAAGATATATCAAGACCGTGTTGCAAGCCGCTTGAGAAGTTAAGAGCGTAGCATCAAGACCGTGTTGCAAGCTGCTTGAGAAAGTTAAGATCGTAGCATCAAGAGCATCCTGCAAGTTGCTTGAGAAAGTTGAGAGCGTAGCATCAAGAGCGTGCTGCAATTTGCTTGAGAAATTCAAAAGTGTAGCATCAAGTACATGTCCTGCATGACATGAACGTTATTGCATGTTATTGCCATCCCATCCTACCCCACCCAACCCCAGCCCGTGACGTGACGCATCCTTAGCATAGGATCCAATCTCAAGGTGTTTTCGGGCGTCATATCAACCGAATGCCATACAGCCACCACAGCTGCTAAAGTTACTATAGATACAGGGGCCCCAGACTCCCAACTGATGGGGTTTAGAATTCCATGGTTATTTGTAGCCCATGAGAGGGGATCAGAACCATTAAAAAAACCTCTTAATTCTCTTGCCCAAAAGCAGGGCCAACGGCCAACCATTGGAATTTGATCAAGATTTGATCAAAGGATCTAACCGAATGGGGAGATACAACAATCTAGTGATAAAATTGTGTAAGTTATATTAGATTCTTTGAGAGCTTACGCAATTTTACCAGCCATTCTGACATGTTGTCAAGAATGGCGGAGGTAACGAGATTTCAACGTGACTTCCAGATATTCTTACTCCGTCAGCATCCCAAACAAAAAATCTTATAACTCTTGTTGGGGAGCAGTCTTCACAATTCGGTTTTGAAGCCTACTCAGTCTCATACCCGGTTACCCTAATCATCCTAAATTATAATGTATTCTTCTCGACACTGCTGGAAAAGTCAGGTAATGCCTACAATAAACATTTGCATTCCAGCCAACAAACATGATTAAAAAAAAACCAACAAAGATAGGATTTGGAGCAACAAAAACCTGGATTTCCAAGAAAACTGGGCAAGGTCAGAAGGGTCACATCTGCTCCGCTTTGAACATGCAGGTCATGGCATTGAAACGGCGCAAGACTGGCTTAGCCGTGGAGCTAGAGGCCCCCGACGAAGACAGCAGTCTGTTTCCGTAATTTTTGGGTACCCCACAATGGATGGTGTTGATAAGGGAAAATCATGGGAAAATCCCAGCTATAAATGGATGATTTGGGGGTACCCCTATTTTGGGAAACCCCCAGTTACTAGCTGTGCGAAGATGTCACGATCAGGACAAAGAGAATTGCCCTGCAAATGTCACAGCTGCGCGAAAAGCGACAAAGGGCCCGGGGGCCCTGCTACTTTACGATCGGAACGGATTTTGGTGAATCACTGAATCCCTTTCACCCTGATAGTAAGTACACTTGAAGAGACCCTAGTACTAGTTTAGTCTAGGATTGTTCATGACATTTATCTTTTATATGTATATATATATATGTATATATTTGGATTGGTGATTGGTTGAGGTGGATCTGATTGAGTTGGGCTGATCTGTGAAAGATTGTCTCCCGTCTTTCTGCTGCCGCTGTTGAGGGGAAAAGAGTGCCCCGCAGGGAGCCTCAGCACTGAGTGGGGGAAGGCCACCCCCAAAACCCATCATGAATCAATTTAACAACTGGCGACGGCTGCGCAGGAAATCTGTAGAGGAGGTCTACCAGAAGAAGAGCCAGCTGGAGCATGGGACCCAGAAACTAGATGTACTGTGTGATATGGAACTGGTTCCTGGCAGTATTTGTTGGATCTTTTTTGTAGGGTTGAGTTCCCCTGCCCTAAAGATCCATGGCAACAAAAAGATCTCAGCCTGGGCCCAGGCATATCCTCCTACGACCTGACTCCTATGCTGCTCGCCAAGCTAAACATGTGGATTTAAGCAGCAGAAATAGCGGAGAGACTGGGGATATATCTGGATCAATTGTGACCTCACGTTGCGAGGTCACGAGGTAAGTGGACCCCCACATGGCTGAAGTTTTAAGTTGGGTGAAGATGAAGTATGATAAATGCAGCAATAGACCTTCCAATTAGGCGGGGAAGAGCTTGATTTCCCTATATTTCCCCAGGCGTCAATGATGCATAGCCCGATATTTTAAAGGTGTTACAATGTACAGTAGTATATATAAATATAGACATACACACATATATATATATATTATACACATACATAAAATACACATAGGGGTCCTCAAGAAAGATTGAAAAGTAGAATTCTACGAAGAGAGTGGCAAATGTATGTATTTTAACCACCCAAATCAATGGCCGTTTCAGGCACCTAAACCGGAGGTACTGTACTATTTTGAGGGTATAATCCCCTTACATACATAGCCTGTACATAGACCTTATATGTGGTAGGTACCTCCAATTTAGGTTCCTGAAGTGGACACTGACCAAAGAGAGAAACTAGGCATGGTACAAGCTGGGCCCCCCCTAGATAGCTAAGTCAGTTTATGACTTGGTTGACTCTATAGTAGTGAAGTTTACACCAACTTACAACTTGGGGGGGCCTACCTCGTAATCCTTGTTGGGTGTCCATCATTATTAGGTTGATATTGTCCCTGAAATCAATCCATCATAAATAAATAGAATGTAATCCCAACATAATTCAATCCCACTCTAATTATATCCTATTCTATTGCATCAAATCCCATTAATGTGGGTAAAACAATAGTAAACCATCCTCCAGTCATCACCATAAATTATAGGTGGCATGGTTACCATTCCAAGTCATGGGTGGCAATAGTAAACCATCCCCCAGTCATCACAAAAAAAATAGGTGGTATGTTTACCATTCCCAGTCATGGGTGGTTTATGGCCTGGTTTTACCCACAAGAAATCCGTTTAGACAGGTGGGCTCCATTGAGCGCCAGAGCATGGAGCACTGGGTCTTCCAGGAGATTGCGCCAGGGGATGGCATGGGTATGTAATAGTGATTTGACATATAGAAACGTAGCTCAATATATAGCCTATACATAGCATGACTATGTTATGTTGTTTCTAACTATCTAAATTTGTAAATCAATGATTTGGGTATCTTTGGGATGTCATAAATCCATGTTTTTTTTTTTTTTCCCTCGAATGTCCCATGACCCATGACTCCATGACTAGAAAGAAATAGCAGCCACACATGGGATATTTAGTGGGGTTTAAAAGGGATATCATGGGGACTTTTGAGGGGATATGACGGGGATATCATGGGGATACGATATTTTTTTGCGGTAGCCTATAATGGGAATGAGTCTGTCCATTTCAGGCTACCGCAGATTCTGTCCATTTTTAGTATGAACAGTGTGAATGGGAATCATCGACCACATTTTCCGACGACTGATGCCTCCAGTGTGGCCTGATCCTAAATTCCCGAGAGTGAGGGAGACGCCTCATAAATACTGATGGCTCCAATATATATTTAAGGGCTGACGCCCCTCGTCGGCTCCGCCGGATTTCTCGACCCTCCATTTCATGGCAGTGTGGGCTTGAAAGCTTTTGGATGGGGACCTGCTTCAGAAATATATTTGCTGATGTTTTTTGAAAAAAGTTCATGGAATAGGACCTTTGTTGGAAATAGACGGCTTTTTTGGGGAGCAAGTGAGTTCCCGAAAGCTCCTGCCAAGAGTTTGTCCCGAACAACTGCTGCCAATTTCAACTGGTTACTTCGTGTAAAGGCGCCTCTGTG
>Ga0126342_10006174_pt1 | contig 21179 bp, 23 predicted proteins | sample Cyp1metagenome_FD_92528 | JGI IMG/M metagenome (GOLD analysis project Ga0126342, IMG submission 92528) | Coral microbial communities from Lord Howe Island, Old Settlement Bay, Australia - Cyphastrea 1 metagenome | ecosystem: Host-associated > Invertebrates > Cnidaria > Coral ...
AAAACCGATAACCCCAAATGAAACCCTAAATGAAACCCTAAATGAAACCCTAAATGAAAGCCTATAAAGAACCCTCAAGAGACCCACATGAACGTTTGAAGCACCAAAATGTAGCAAATACCATGCAAATGAGAGGTTGAAATGCCAAAATATGACAAATATCATGCAAAATGGAAGGCAAACGTGGCCAAATGTAGCAAATACCATACAAAATGCAAAGTGACCATGCCAAAATGTAGCAAATACCATGCAAAATGACAGGTTCTAGTTCTAAACTGTTGCAAATACAAGGCAAATGGTACCGGGAAAGAAAACCCCAAAAAAATCCAAAACCTGAGGCAAAAAGAAAACAAAAACTATTCTACACCCCCAATCAAATCGATGTCCTTGCTATTCCAAGTCAGGTGCCTCCAGGGTGGAATTGCCTCAAGGCAATCAATGCAATTGCCGAGAAGTGGTCTTCTGATTGTACGCGCTGAGTGCACCTCTGGGTGTTTGTATGTGTTCGTCGTGATTGCGACTCTTCAGAACCTGTTTCAGCAGAGAAAAGGAATTTTGTCGATGGCTTTGCGTTTCCGCAGTTTCCCTGTTCTAACATTCTAAATGGCTGCAGCAAATTCAATCTTCGCACAGAGTTGTCCTTGTGCGGAAGTGTCACCTGTTCAATGAAATAGCATTGAACTGGACTCGCGGATGAAAGGATTCATGCCGAAATAATGCGTATTCCTACAGCATGGCAATCTGACTCATTGCTCTAACATGTTTGCATGTCAAGACAGCATATGGAAGCAGGCTTTGACCCACGTTCTGATCCTAGTAGCTGGTCACTTCACGCATCTACATTCTCTGTTTGAGAAGCAGACCTGGCCATGAATTCGCTTGAAGGTCAGTCCACTACCGTTGGAGATTCGTGATGGGGAGCCTGTCTACAGAGACATTCGCTTCAACCAGACGCACTTGTGCTGCTTGCTAGATTCATTTGGAATGTCTAGATTTCTGTGGCCCAATAGCTTGCTCACATTGGTGCAATGGCAGGTGGTTCTACCAGAACACAAACAATGTCACGGTCATGTGTGGATACCCAGGTAGAGAATGTTCGAGAGAGTGCGACTGGTTCGATCTACAGATTTGAAGTTCCAGCTGATCTTGGCGACTTGTGCTTATCACCCCAAGGAATCAACCCGACCAGTACAGAAAGGCCAGTCGACGTGTTTCATCTGAACAACAGGTGGCAGATAGTACCAACATCTATCAACTCTGGTTGGTGGTTTGGAACATTTTTTATTTTGCCATATATATTGGGAATCTCATCATCCCAACTGATTTTCACTAACTCAGATTTTTCGGGTTCGGTAGGTCAACCACCAACCAGAACTCGTTTGGGACATGGAAATGGATGCATCGCCTGCCGCCAGTTGATCATCAACCTGGAGCCGTGCCGGGGTGTTGTCTATCTCTTTGTTTGGCGCTTAGCGTCAGTCACGCCAGTCGTCACGACCTGGAGCTGTGCCGCTGCAGTTCTAAGCTTGGTGCTTTGCCCATGAAGTTTTGGGGATCTGAAAAATTCTGACCCAGAAATGAAAAAAATCCCAGACACACGTGGCTTCAAATTGACCATCGAGTCCACAGTTCCACAGTTTGGAAATATGGGTATGCCAACATTGGCTCTGCTTATAGAAGTGAGAAAGCCAAGGTACGGAAGACTCGCAGATGCTACCCAAACCCATATAGCCTGAAGCTTGGGGAAGCACTGAAATGTGTAGCCCCATGTTCTCAAAAAACATCTCAAAGCAGCATTTGTAGCACCACTCTCATGCAGATGCAAAAGAATGAGGTTGTATTGACGTGAGAGAAGGCTTTGAAAAAAGAGAGGCCCCCTGACCAAACTTTGCTTGCTGCATTGCTATCATGCTTTTGGAGAGTGCTGCTGACGATGAACACTTACATTCACTAGTTCCGTTTCATCCTCATAGCCTTCCGACCAACAGAGCTGAGAAAGCACTCAGGCAGGTACTTAGGAAGGCTCGGAATTATTTTCACAATGTGGTCAACCGAAAAGAATCGCATGAAAGGCATCTCAATGCACATGGACCCACTTTATGTGCTTGGCTCGGGGTGTGACAAGTTCAACTGCGGCGTGACAATTTGACACCATGGACTTCTGCGGGTGTCCTGTTCGTGAGGTCTGAGATCGATGGCAGTCGCGATGGGTCTCCAACGTTCTTTGAAGTGCCTCTCTCTTCTACGAAGTGCCCCATGCCACCAGGAATGCAGAATAGCTATCCACTTCTGTCCAGTTCTGCAGCCTGCGCAGTTCGGCAGAGTCAGGTACTTCATCTCGGTCTACGCTCCAGAGAACTCCGTTCCTTGCCGAAATTCGGATGTCCATCAGACCCAGTCGTATTTTGCTGACACATCGTGTAGTAAAAGCCAGCTCAAAGGGTCTCTTTAGCACAGCAAAATTTTGCACAATTCACATGATCCATCACAATCAACCATTGATGAATTTCTTGATTTTATGACTTATGACATCTTATGACTTAATCACCATTAATCACCATTAATCACCATTAATACACTATTCATCACCATTAATACACCATGACTTATTTTTCTGATCATGTCAATGCTGTTAATGTTAAACGTTGTTCTCATTGATCCAACCTTTGTTGCCTCGCTGAGGCTTACACCCTCACGGTCCTGGCAGATATCGGTGCCTTCCCCCGACCTGGGGCAAATGGCCGCCTCACGGCAAGGTGACGTCGCCTGCGACAGCTTGATCTAAAAACCAGCGTTTTGACATGTTTAACGACGTTTCGACCCTACCGAAATATATCGACAGATCATACTATGACTATATCATGAAAATTCATGAAATATCAAACATGATCAAACAGTTTGAATCAAACATATATCTGAGACCTTCTGAGACTGAGAAGTTTTTAACCTTTATTATCCTTACTCGTTTTACTTAACCATCTGAACCTTTGAATATCTTTGAGAAGCAATGCTTGATACTACTTGTGGGTTAGTTGACCCTCAGCTGTATTGCAGGCAGCTGTCAGAGTTGCAAGTTCAGATCTCCTGGGATGCCTCTGGCTTTGTTCCACCAGGTGACGCACCCAGTCCTGTCGACACGTTGCAGTGTTCGCTCTGGCGGATGTTCACAAATTTGACCTCCCGAGTGTTCCGGGTGGAGCTAGAGCAGCACTTGCAATTTTACAGTGACACCGATGTAGACGTTTGCTGTAATGCATGGCTACTGTAATCTATCTTAAACTTTACGGTATTGTGTGCAATCTGCACTTTTCTGGTTGAACTGGTTAAACCCCGGATTCAACCGCTGGCAGAAACGAGGCATTTCCGATGCCAAGCAGTACTGGGTCTACTCCTCCATGCTATTGGAGTCGGACTGTGGGTGGATCACGGGGTCAGCTGATATCCATTATATCCAATATATATATATTATGTATATATACAATATTATATATATATAAAAATAATATTATATACAATATTATATATATATATAATATAATATTATATATAATTATAATATAATATATATATATAATATTTGCCATTATTTGCCCCCGATGGAACAGGGAAACCGCTTGAGATGATCGTAGGGAGCTCCATTTCTACTTCAGGCCAGCTGTTGATGGCAGGACAACCGTACGAACATGGCAGTCTTCCTGCGGCCGGACAAGATCATGAACACAGTTGGCATCTTGGGAAGCTGAAAAATCTCATGTCCCGTGCCGCGTGTGATTTTTTTGGACCCGAGACATATTTGTTCCAAGGTTTGTGGCTTGCAAAATAACACAGACCGTCAGTACTCAATAGTCATGAGCTAAGAGTGCTCGAGAGCTGTGAAAAAAGTTGGGGACTGCTAGTAGTAAGTTGAGACTGCTTCCATCAGAGGCACAACTTCAACCACACTTTGAAGTCGAGGGCATCAAATATTCCTGAGTAATTAAGAATAACATTCATATTATCCTAATTTTGTAAGTTTACTGAAGAAATAAATATGCGTGACTTTGTTCTCTGTGTGTGTGTACGTTTTTGATTGTGCTTCGAGCTTTGAACATTGTGCCTCTCTGGACGACTTTGCGAACTGCCGAGCCACTGAGATCCCTGCGGATCAGTGTAGCAATGGAAAGTGCAATGCCACCATCGACGGTGTCATCACGGACAAAAGGCACACGTTTGGCACCGGATTCAAGGCATCTGTGGCAGTTTCTGACATCTTCCAGCCTTGTCCGCGAGAGGTATGTGTTCAACATTGTGGCTGAATCTTACAGAGGACACCGGATGGCATATGCCAATAGCCCAGGATTGGTGGGCATTGAATATTTCGTGACATGATATGCAGCATTCTTGGAGCATAAGCAGTTGCAGTCTATGACATCATATTGAGGACTCTATGAAAATACCGAAGCATGCCTCTTTCATCCTCTTTCAATGTGTTTTCCACTTAAATTTGTTGTCCAGATTCTTGGGGGTCAGAATGCGCAACGAAACATCCACCACTGATGTCAGTCATGTGAAGTATGTCAATGTGCCATGGCATGGAGCGCCGCATGGAGCGCCGCATGGAGCTCTTGAGGCTGGTCTCATCATGCGCACGGATTGGGAAGTGATTCGTCAAGCTGCCAACGATCGTACTCTCAGGGTCTGGAGCTGCAGAGAGGGTCCACTTTGCTCTCAAAGTGCACCCGCTTTAAACGAGACACTTGCACACCCATAGAAGAGGGCTATACGGCTATACTATTTAACATCTATTTACTTTAATCATTCTTTAATCATCATATCAGCTCTCCCCGCTCTCCTTTTTTGGTGCTGAGGTTGTTGGAGCTGTCTCTGGCAGTGTCAGGAACTTGTTCCGATGTTCCGTGTTGAAGAGTGGTCCATTGAGAGCACGAGCCATGCATGATCACTTCTAGAAACAAAGAGGCGTTATAAGTTGTGTTATATAATTAAACTTATATATACACTATAATTGTATGTATGCATTACGATGCATGACTAATTGCGTACTGTATATATGATATACATAAATAGAGATAGCATTATGCTTTTCGTGCTGAGGTGCTCGGCATGGTGATCATCATCTACTTCTTGATGTTAAAATTGTATGGATGAGCCCTTTGCATCCAAGCCTGGGTTTCCACCCTTGTCCGACAATTTGTTTCATGAGAGAAAGACAGGCTTGAAGCCTTGGGGGGACATCATGACATCACTTCGTCTCACAGTTTCACCCGCAGGGCCCTGAACAGCACCAGGGGAGCACAACTTGGATCATGGTAGAGGCATCTCCACAAAGCTGTGCTCGACATGTGCTCAATGTGATTCAAGTTTGGCAGCGGAAGCTCAAATTCTGCCAGTGAGGTGTGTGTTTACAGATGGAAAGCTCCAAGAACACAGTCATTAAAATTTGCATTCAGAGACAGCATTCTTCAACCCTTTACATATGCTTTGCCAAGATAAAGTTCAACAGTTCCATGTCTGTGTTTTCTCCATGTGGAATTGATACGATCGTACCTCCCAACAAGTGAACATGGTGTATTGAAAAGTCAGGAATCAAACATGCTTGATACGGTTTCAAGTTTGTACTTCTGTGGGGATTAGATTATATAGATGCTGAATGACACTGGAGTAGTTTCCAGTAAACTCCCACACAGGCAGGAAGTGATGCAAGGTTTGTGCTTTCTCACCAAGCACAGGGTCGTGCACCATGGCAAGAGTGGCACCACCATAAGAATTTGCTTGATGGAATTAAGAGCAAGTGAATACGAACGAATTGACAGAAGTATGATCACAATATCTCACAATCGTGTACATTAAAACGTTGTTTTTGCAAGTTTTTTCATGAATTTGCCGTGAAGTGCTGACATGTGCTGACTGTGTGCCATGTCAGTGGGAGAGCCGAGCTTTGAGTCGCAAAAGAGATTTGGCTCAGCAGTTGGCTCCATTGCACGGGATAAATCCACTCACGGATTGCCACTCATGAAGCTGTTGTGTGTTTGGAGGAATCTGCAAGGTGTCCCTGCAGCAAAACACATGACGGAAGAGACAAGGTCGAGAGGGTTCTGGCTGCATGGGACATTTTTAGATCTCATTGTGCGCCCATGTTGTTTCCTACAAATATACTGTACACGTAGGTGGCCTATGCGGCCTTCATAGTGACACATGAATTCGCGAAAGGCCTTTGAGTGTATTGGCTTACAATGCTTACATGTACGACATTGTACGACCATTTTGCATGGCAAATGGAATGCCTTGCCATTTACCCTCATTTACCCAGTCTGTCCATGTCTGTCCAGTCTGTGGCTCGAAGTTTGGATTTTGGGCTTTTGACTCTTTGGGCCGGGCCCAGTGAGCCCGGGCCTGTGGCAGTTTCCAAAATCAGATGAGCTGGACATCTCTGGACAAATGGACTACAAACATCACCCTGCAACGAGGAACATGTCTGCAGTCTCTGGTGTTTGCCTTAATTTTTCGTTCATCATGTTCAGAAAAATGTTCAGAAAAAGCTTGCCAAACTGAGTAAACTGAGTAAACGTACTTTTCTGATGCTGGGCTTTTCAAAAAAAGGGCCGCAGTGTTTTTTTTTTTGCACCCTGTGATCGGCCAGGAGAGGCTGGCGCCGCTGGCACCCCCGACCTCCAGGCTGACTCCTCGGACAATAACTGGCTGGTGGTGACTGGAACCATGGAATTTTGAATGACTTTCCATATTAATTGGGAATCTTATCGTCCCAACTGACGAACTCCATTATTTTTCAGAGGGGTTGAAACTAGAAACCACCAACCAGATGTCTACTTGTCCTTAATGTCTTGGTGTCAGGGTCAGCCCCCGCAGGCAGAGATTGCACAGACCATCGAGACTCAGGTAAATCCAACCTGGTGCATGTTCTGAACTCTCGAATCTGCCAGATGACCACCGTTTGCCGTGTGTCTTCCAAGGATGACATGATACTGGTATGATAAATAGATAAATAGACAAATATATATATAATATATATATAATATAAGCATATGATATATATATAATATATATATATATATAATATATAATATAATATATATATGATATATATAATATATATATATATATATATAATATATATATATATATCATATGCCGTTTTGTTCTTTTGCCAGCATCGGGCACAAAAAAATGAGGCCAGCACTGCCATGCTCTACCACCCTGATTCGCATCCGCAGTGCCAGCCATTTCAAAGACAAGAAACGGCCCACAGGGGCGTCTGAAAGGTGTCAACCAGGCTACTGCGCAGTGATACTTTCTCAGGAAAGCTATGGACAGCAGCTTGATGGCCTGGATGGACCTTACTAATCAGTGAAGATATTGATACGACCCAGCAGCTTGCATTTTGTTTTTTTTCTAGCTAAAAGTTTGAAAAGAAACAACACAATATAGGGGTATCAAGCCCGATCAAGCCTTGTCGTTCGTGTTCAAAGCTTTTGCGCCAGCCGCTCAGAATTTGACAAGATGGACTCAGATCTGATTTCGATGCAACGCTGTGGAACATCTCTGTCCAAAGTAAAATATGGGTTTGTCTGAAAATAGAGTATATTCCCAATTATAGCCATTTAGTAGGGATAATGATCATTAACCATTGGGTGTAGGAGTACACTATTTTCAGACAAACCCATATGTATTGTATGCAATTGTACACAGTGAAGATCAGTGAATTGTTGCGCAACAGTTGGATGCTGTCAGCGCAGTTGTCGCAGGCCATGGGTCAATCGCCAGGGAAGCTGCCAGGCCAAGACGCCGATGGATCGGATGGATCGATGCTCAACTGCGCTCGGCAGTGCTGTACACATAATACATATTATATAATATATGCTATATATTATATTTATATTATTGATATAAGATATATGATGATATATGTTATACATAATATATATATATATATATATACATAATATATTATGTTATATCATGCTCAACATGGCCGCTGTCAGGCTCTGTACAGCTGCAGCGAGGCGAAGCAAAGCCCAAGGGCTGCACCGAGGCTCCGAAAGGCGGATCTGTCAACTTCGCCTTGGATGCGTCGAGAGCTCAGCTGTGCTAAGCTAAGCTATGGATATCTCAATGGTAAACCTACAAAAAACTATGGAAAGATCCACCATTTTTAATGGGTAAATCCACTATTTCTATGGCCATTTTCAATAGCTATGTTAAATTACCAGAGGGTATCTCAATGGATATCTCATGATATCTCAATGGATCATGGCAAGTTTCTGTTGCAAGGCCCGGAAGAGGATCTGCATGGCTGTACTTGCAGCTGCCCAGTGATCACGAAGGCCCGTTGTTTTCTCTGGCCAGAGCATCATTCGAAAGCGCGACCTTTCCCCGAGCTTTGAGACGGTCTCTGACGCTCCAGACTCTGACAATCCAAGTCGACAGGAATCCCCTGAGGAAACTGGAAACTCATCCAATTTCAATGGCCCGTCTTGAGATCCCTGGATTTCCTTGGTATTATACGGGGTAGGGATGGGCGGGGGTTAGATTCCAGGCCAAAGTTCTCTATTTTTCCTTGTTCTGTTCCGCTGTGTCTGCAGGGGCCTCTGCTCTTGGCGTGTCTTCGCAGGGCGGCGAAGCCTACGTGAAGACATGGACTCAGCTGCTGGCTGATGCCAACCGAAGAAGGAAACAGAAGCTCCAATGCAGAGCTAAACCGATACAGTATGATACAGTATGATACAGTTAAAGAATTTTAAAACAGATTCACAAAGACTGACCTAGTGTTACATCATGTTACATCATGTTACATCCGCTTCGAATTTTAGATGGACTGTGTCCGACGGTGTCCGACTGTGTCCGAGGTTGGAGCCGAGCAACAAAAGCGGAGGCAGGCGACATCCTTCGCGACATGTGATCTGATCCACTGCATCCTTCGGACGCCTCGTGACACGGTGAGCGCCAGATACTTGGCACGTGAAGCTCATCTTGCCTTCGGGCTTTGACCCCAAGGGTGTGAAGTACATGTGATGCCGACCACGTTTACCAGGTTTACATAGGTTTACCAAGTTTAGCCCATTGTTGGGACTTTTGAATCTTTTGAGACAAATGATCCAAGCTGCGGAAACTGAATATCTGACTGTGGCATAGTGTGGCAAGACTACGGCAAGTGTCAATGGATTGATTCTTTCAAATCTTTGACCATTTCGCCGCGCCGTGTCAAGTGCTGGAACAATGCTGGTGTAGTTCGAACTGCACTTTGCAAATGGCCACTGCAACGGCCCCCGAAAAAAGGTTGTAGCCATTTTTAGGCCAACTCTTAGCGAACCATCTGGGCCACAAGATGTTTGACCCGTGAGGGCTTAGCCAGACACGTTTTGAAGGCCAACATGGTTTAAAGGCAGTGAAATTGTGACACGGCTGCCCGCAGCCCCACCTGCAGCACCATGCGGGGGCGAATGGCCATGGGCAGGAGATGACGCCGGAGTTGTTCCTTTCAGCTTGACTCAATATCCCTTTCTTGTCCCCCTAACATCCCAAATTATTGTCAGTCTGGCTGTCATAATTTCAATTTTCTTGTCTTCTGGATATCTCCCCCTGACTTCGCATGACTTCGCCATTCGCTATAAATGCTATAAGGATTCATAAGGATTCTGCATTTCTACATATTTCTGCCATTCTAATGCATTTTATACCAAAGGACATCTTAGGACAGCTTATTTCATCCTTTCTCTTTGCTCACTGCAGGACGTTTGGAGGGGAAGGGTTCCATTGCCTGCGAGATGAGCTGATGCCGCCACCGACACCGATTTCCCACAGGACGAATGTGGCAACGGATCGATTTTTCGACACTTCTGAAATTTGATTCAATGCTTTTTGGATCTTTCTAGATGTTTGCTAAGAATGTCAAATAAAAATTTGAATCAATGGAATTTGCTGACAATGCTGACTTAGGTGCCTTTAGGAATTCTAGATGTGTTTGAGAGATTCCCTGGCGATGCAGACTTTGCGGTTGGTTGTCTGTGATTCTGAACACTGCCAGGGACGTAGCCTCCGAGGGCCCTCGCTGCTACATAGGAGTCCCATCCTAAGCATTGAGCAGTTCCTGCGTGCAGTACAAGATCTACAGGCCTTTTGACGCCAAAAAAGGTTGGCCCTGTTAGCTCTTCAAGGCATATGGATTAAACATTGGAGCCAAGGTTTGCACGTTCCAGAATCAAGGAAAGAATGGCGAGAACCAGGCCTGGCTGTGGGTCTTTCCACCATGGCTTCTATGCACTTGGGTGGAGCTGCAAGCAACCAAACGTGCCCATATGTGCCCATGTACTTCCAGCATCTTCCAGCTTTCAGAAGTCAACTAGCAAGCATGCGAAGCAACTGAGGACTCCTACATTGCCACTGAAAATGGCACAAAGAGTTTGGTGGCAGTTCTGGATGGCCACGGTGAACAAGGTGCCAGTGATGCCGAGTTCAAGATGCAGTTTCATATAGTTTCATGTTTCTTGCCCGTGTAGATCGAAAGATTCCGCATGGATTCGGGAGGCAAACGAGTCTCAGAGTTTGCTCGATCGCAGCTGGCAAAGAACCTTTATGCCAGTAAGGCCCCATGCTAAGAGCTGCTAAGAGCTGCTAAGAGCTGCTAAGAGCTGAATGATATTGGCATGCTTAGAGACCTGCCGTCGATGTCCAGTCCCTTCAGAAATTGGCGGATTTGGCGGCCAGTGAGATAGCTTCAATAAATGGAACATCATGAAACGCATCAAGCCACGTTCAAGTCCCGTGCTAATGTTCTTAAAGTTGCTGGGCAGGAACTCTACACGAAGCCAGCAATGGCCATGGAGAATGCTTACGCAGAAACACAGCGTGGCATAGAGCGCAGCCACACCATTGACGCTCAGCGTTCCGGGACGACGGCCGGGACCTGACTCCACACGTTTGATCCAGAGAAGTAGACTAGATCTTGGGCTCTGCTGTTTTCATGGTGACTTTTCTGAAATGTCATGTTTCTAAGAACAAAAGACGCATATCAACAGGGTGGAAGGAATTGACATGTATGCCCTCTTGCAGGGCCAACAGCTTTTTTTGGGCAAGACTAATCATTGCATCATCTTGTGCTTTCTCCAGTCCAACATGCTGCTTCCACGTTTATCTGGGCATTCAAGCACATGCAAGATGAATAAAGTCACAAACATAGTGATACGAATTGAAACTGTGCAGTACAGTGACTGAAACAGAACTTGCTGCTGCAAATTGCAGCTGACTTCCTGCTTGTTTGGAGGCTGTTGCATGCTATCGACATCGAGACCGCCTGGTTGTGGCCAACGTTGGTGACTCCAGGGCAGTGCTCGGAAGATGTAGCTCCAGAGAGGTGCCAAACATCCAGACCTGTCATATTGATAATTTTGTATGATTGTTTATCGCAAGTCTATGCCCTGGCTGATTCAATATGCTCCCTAAACCCTCATCATCCAGTTTTCTGAAGTTTCATGAAGCTTCCATTTGCTTCACCTGGTTCACCATGGTGAATTCACAGAGACTCTGCATGGCCGCGCGTGACAACTCATTGCGGAGGAAAACTTTTACCATTAGGCTTACTTAATATTGCTTCGTTACGAGCAACGGTGATCATATCACACCAAGTCTTTGCGTATTTTTGCGTATCAGTGGATTCTGGAGCGCCAGTGTAAATATGAGGCTTTCCATCCACAGTTTGTGAGTTGGAATGCAGGTTTCACGAGATATGCCAACACTTTCATCGAAGAAACTACAACGTGCCTGCCAATCGAGAGACGATTGATCGGAGTCCTGCAGAAACATCATGCATTTCATAGCATTTGATGAACGAATAATTACATAGTATATCATTACATGATTACATGGTATTTCAATGTATATCAAATAAGTAGTACATAATAACACCTAATGATGTATAAAATTCAATATGTACACATTTATACCTTATTTTCGATCCATGCTACGCAGGGCGAGTCCCACGCCGGCTTGAGAGCTGTGGACCTCTCCAGTGACCAGCGGCCCATGCGCGAGGACGAGCGCACACGGATCGTGCAGCAGGTGGGGTACCCTCGGTGATCATCGATTTTTGGGTTTTTCCATGAACTAAACCATCCAACTATTGGGTACCCCTATGACTTGGGCAACCCCCACATGTGAATATGTTTACAAAAAATTATAAATCATCAAATTTTGAGGTACCCATCAGACAAACCCAGATGTGTCCAACTGTACGTTGAGTTGTGTGTTTTGTGAATGTTTTATTGAGAGATTCCTTTCACAAATGAATTTATTGATGTTATAGATAGTAAGATCAAATATGATGAATTGAGCTGAACTTAGCACATCACAAACATGCATAATATACACTTACATATCTTACATTATTACTTTAGTGCTCAGGAATGACGAAATTACCGAAAAGGATGTTATGTAAGAGTTCAACATTTGGCCTGGAACCAACATAGACATGGCTGACAAGAGACGATGTTGTGTTCACGCCTTGTGACACAGGGCGGCCTGGTGCACCAGAGTGCCATCCCAATGCGACAAGGACTGGATTCTTGTGGTTTAGTGGAGCAATTGTGAAAGTTCTGAGATGGAAACAGAGATTCTCGTTGTAGTTCGTTCAAACCCCTTTTCACATCTTTTCACTGATCACGATACGTTTCAGGCTTTGGCCCACCAGTGCTTGTACGAGTTGGGCCCGAGCGGGTATGGGACAAGACTGGCCGCTGCGGCTTGTGCGTGACACGCTCACTAGGATTGCTGGGGAAGTGCTGGAGATTTAGTCCTGGAATGTCCTGGAGACATCTGGAGACCCTGAAGACTTGGGAAGAGTCAGAAATGCATCAGACATGACATTCTGGACGATAGGAGAGTTCAACATAGTTTAGTTTCATGTCTCCGGAGGCCCAAATAAGCTTGAGCCAGTGCCAATTCCTCGGATTTTTTTTTTAAGTCTCAACAGCTCATATAACTTGATTTGTTGCCATACGTTGACATGACAAATTCACAGATTGCCTGCACACAGTCCTTGTTTGGCAGACTTAACATGATTTGACAGGTGACTCGATCAAACATTTAGATCCACATCATTTGCAACACAAGTCCACTCAATACACTGCCATGGTTGGACCTTCCGATGAGCTTCAGAGGCCTATACAACTCACACTATGTCGTTATGGTAGCGATATCAAATGTGTGACGCAATGCTCCGGTTGCGGTGATTCCTTTTCCTCGCGCAATGCTCTGTTCCGACATTTGCGAGAACACGGCTGTGGCAGCGGCGTTCGGCGCCGAAGTCGAAGATATTTGGTTCTCTACGGTTATGTCGGCACAAACTATTATGGTAGTCAGTTTAATACCGCGGCAGAAGAGGCACGATTTCCCACGGTTGAGGGTGCATTGCTAGAAGCTATCCGACGAGCTGAACTGGCACAGCCCGCCGTTTCTGGATGCTCCGTGGACATCTGCTCACGAGCATCACGAACAGACAAAGGTGTGCATGCTCTTGCGAGTGCTCTGTGCCTGCGCATCACTCATGAATTCAGCTGTCAATCTAAAGACCTCAAGCAATGCTTTGAGACACTGAAAGAATACCTTCCACGTGATATCTCAGTGATTCACGTGTTCGATGTCTCAGACCCGGAATTCAATGCTCGTTTTGCGTGCCAGAAACGTGAGTATTGGTACTATGTGCCTTACTGCTATTTGTTGCAGCCGGATGAGCAGCATGCCATGCGCAAGTTGCAATCTGATGGTATGTCATCCAAGGATCCTTTGGCTTGTCAGGTGTGGGTCTCAGGTTTGCCAGAGAGAACAAGTATCGAAGAATTGAAAGATTTGGTGAGAAGCCTTCAGAAGGGCGAGCATTGCGAGCCCAGCCCACAATCAGATCAATCAGCTAGAGATCGCGCCGACGCATTTGTGGCAACAGATTGCTCACTGCAGGAAGTCCAATTCTCTCGCAAAGATGGTTCTGCAATACTCATTTTCAAAGATGCAGCCCTTGCTTTGTCACTGTGCTGGAAGATGGATGGTGCAGAGGGACCACCAGATGCTCAGGGTTTTCGGGCCCCTCTCTTGGCGTTGCCTCAGTCTGTGATGCACCTGCTGCAGAATGTACATAAACGGTTGCGATCTTCGTTAAAGAAATTGACCGGCACGAGGTCATTCCACAACTTCAGTCCAGGCTTTTCTGACGCCTCTGATCCCAAAAGCATCCGCAGTGTATATCGATGCAGATCGGGCGTTACCACTGGTTTCAGAGATTTTCTTTCCAACAAAGCCTTCGCTGTGCTCCGCATCACTGGAAGATATTTTTTGTACCATCAGATTCGTGGCATGGCTGGGCTTGTGTGCGCTTTGGCACTGGGAGTCCTTCCAAGTGACTATTTGGATCTTGCTCTCAGCAACGAAGCAAATGTTGAGGTGCCCTTGGCACCAGCTGGAAATCTTGTCCTGGCTGAATGCATCTTCAGGGACGGTCAATTTGCTTGTCCCTTTGGTCAGGCAGTGCGTGAAGAACGCGACAAGAATGGAGGCCGGCGAGGCCTCCCTGGGCCCGCTGCATGTGCCAAAGAACGTACCTGTGGGCGTGTGATTGAGGAACTGTGCGAGCCACGTTTCCAAGAAAGCTTTCGAGATTTCTCTGAGAGACTTCTTGGAGAGCAAGGGGCTAGAATGAGACAGCTGCTTCGAGAAAGGAATGGTGAAAACGCGAGAAGTGAGGAAAATAGAGACATCAACACGAAGCCGTTGCAAACAACTAACAGATACTAACAGTAACTATCAGTGAGACAGAAGCTTCATGAAGCTTCCATTGCATGTAGCTCTGTGATTTTGTGGTTTTATTTTGTCCAAGTTTGCAGGAGATCTCTCCATGCATCCGTTTGTTATTGCGCAGCCAGAGGCACGACCAGCGCTTACATCTGCATATTCGCTAAGACCACGACAAGAGGAATGGTTGACAGCGTCACTAAATCAACGGATCCAAAAATGATTATTGCCATGATTTTGCATGCATGTCCATCATATATCAGGATCATCATACTAGTACGTGGTTACAAGAATATGGCGTAGGAGAATGGAGGAGATGAAAGAGTGGGCAGGGTCGAAATATTTCACCGCATCTACTGCCGTATCTGCTCTTACGCATCTACAATCATCCAACCTGAGTTCACCGTGGAAACATGTTCACTATGTTCACTGCAGGTCTCGGAGAGGACATTGTGCCCCAAGGATAAAGTGCTTATCCTTGGGAGCGATGGTGTCTGGGATCGAATCAATTCTCAGGAGGTGCGGCATCGAAGCATTGTCTGCCAGCAAAGCTATTCGTTTATTGGACCCAAAACGTATGCACATTGGAAGACCTAATGAACCAGTATATCATTAAAACACTAATATAATAGTTAAGCCATGTTAAGCCGTTTGATAGGTTGACTGATCAATATGAATTGGTATGAATTGATACTATTTGATATGTACTGGAACTTCTCAGCCATGAGCCTTTGTGATGCAGGCAGTGGACATTGCTGCCAAGCACACAGACCCTAATGCAGCTGCAAGGGAGATTGCCAGCATAGCTCGGCAGCGATGGCATGCGGAGACGCAGGGCAACGGAGCTGCATTTTTGACGTTTGAATTGGATGATGGGAACATTTACAGGAAACCATAGGAAACCCCTATATTTTGATGGTAAAGATCATGGTTTCCGGTTAAGATTTTCCCAACAAAACCAATCCATTGATTATAACGTTTGAATCCTGCCAATTCTCCGTTCTTGCACAAAGTTTGTTCATGATGCAGCCAGATGTCGATGAACAACTCTATTCAATTCTATTCGTCATACTAAATCTTGATACTAAATCTTGAATAATCTTGTGGCCGTCCCAGCAGAAGTCCGTAGCATTGCTTGTGTGCTAAGGCCAACTGTCAGATGATATCACTGCAGCACCTGAGCTAAACAAGATTAAACAAACATTCAGAGATATTCAGAGTTTCCTTGATGTGGTGCTGTTGTCAATGGATTGGTTGGGAAAATCTATGGTTTCCGGTTAAGATTTTCCCTTAAACCAATCCATTGCTGTTGTGATCGGTGATTCAACTGCTGCGTCAGCAACGCAGGTGGTGATGCACCTGGACCATACGGATCCAGCAATGCGAACTTCTCCTCCGCGACCGAGCTCAAAGAACCGGACCTTGCTGCCAAATCCCACACTTCCCAGGCAGGGAATCTGGTGGTTCTGGAGCAAAAATTTGGAAACATCACCAGCTTAACATGATTTAACACATCGTTGTAGCAGCTGTAGCATTGTCCTTAAATTTCCATCCAGGATTGACATCTATTTGGACCCGTTGCGCTTGTGTTTTGTGAATTGCAAACTGAACAGGTGATGTTCAGATAGTTACCCGTGGAGCACAGCAAGCGAGATAGCATTCATGACACGGAAACTGAAGCCGATCAGTGCAGACATCGGTAGACATCGGTCAACTTTGAATTGCTGCTCTTCAGGCCTTCCCTGGCCGACACAGCCCCAGTGAAGGCCCGTGCGCGGCGTTTGGAGCCGTTGCGAAGTACGCGCGCTGAGAGGCCACATGAGTCATGTTCTGTCGTTTGATTTTCTGTGCTGTGGCTCTTGAAGGGGTTTAATGTTTACATCAGGTTAATCAACCCCTTCACAATACAATAAAGCAGCTTAAATGACCCCTCCACAATAAAGTACGGCAGTCTGTTTGGGGAGGTACTTTTTTTGATTGCTTGTTTCACGCTTTACCGGACTCCATGTTGGCGGTCCCAAGAAGTTTGTTTCGCCTCAACTTTACGGCCCCACAACTTTTGAGGGGGGAGGTTTATTAGATGTTAACATTAACTGGTTCAACATCATCCATAAGTTTTTTGATAACCAATTTGCGGCAGATCAGCTTGGCAGTCGAACAGAGAGGCTTGGCCTTCTTCACCTACCGGCTGCTGGCCTTCCTACCCGACGCCGTGGCTGAGGTCGGTGGCATTTGCGTCTTTGGTTTCTGCATGTTTCAGCTGATTTATAAAGGCTAGCGTCCCTGAAAGGCAGTTGAAGAAGTGTAAACAATCGCAAATAGCTTCAACAAACATGCATACAGATGCATACAGATACATACAGATGCGTACAGATGCCTACTGGACAAGAGCAGAAACCTCAAGTGCAATTTGTTCTTCTATTTTTCGCTACTCTTACTGCACAGTACCTCTACATCCTTCAGTACTGACGTCTCCCTCTGTGACAAGGTGTCTGAGATTTGAAGGCTTGCCAGCTGAGTCTCGTTGGGGAAAACAAGTGCCAAGCATAGGAAGCTCCTGAAATGCAGCTTAAAAGATCACAAAAGTGTGGGAAGCTGTGTTTACCTCCCTTGTGCTTCTTGATGCTTTTTGCGCAGCCTTGCTGTTGCAATGTGAATCCTTTTTCGGGAGCTTCAAGCTCCGTTTGTCCATGCCTTTGACTTGGCATTTGCTTGGCATTCCAATTGCATTTCAACCAAAATCATGAGAAATCTGTCCTGTCAGTGCATCGACCGTTTCTGGGCTAAGCCCGAAGCGTTTCGCCGGATTGTCAAAAACTCGGAAGCACAAAAAAGCCGTCACAAGAACGTGTATACATTATCGATGACTATATTTATCACAAATGGTAGAGAGACAATACAGTATTCATGTGCTACAGCCGGCATGCCCCGGCTAAAAACCATCCAAACGCCAGAGAAAACCACCTTTTGTGCTTCAGCAGCTTATCTCACCGGAGCTGAGAACTCTGAACAAATCCATGCGTTGGGAGTCGCCGGAATTTGTTTCTCCAAAGTCTTCGCAAGCTTTGAACACATGGGAACCTCAATGCAGCTTTTAAACACTCTGCTTATCACTGCTGTCAGTTTCAGCTGTTTCCCGGCAATCTCATAGGATTCATAGGTCATGGTTACCCCAACAAGTTCACAGTTCCTCCGTAGTCGGAAGCAGTGGGCATAGAAACTTTGAGCTCATTTGCGAGAGTTGTGGCTACTGGGTTGAAGTGAAAGTTGGTGCTTCTTCCCAACCTATGGCCTTCTGCTCTTTGCGTTCATGTTCAGCTTTGACATATCTTCAATATTCTTCAATGACATTGCCATAGAGGTGAAATCCCTGTTGAAGCACTTGCCACATTGTGATGAGAAACGGCCTGTGCTGTTTCAATGAATACATCTGGCAATTAAATGCAATTAAAGGATATTGAGTCTTCCATTCCTTCAAAAGATCAAAGATCATCCGAGACAGCCCTGTTTGGTATGTTTGGTTGCAAGAAGGCTATCCTTCAAGCACATGCGAGTTTGTCTTGTCCGTTGACGAGAACAAAGCTGTCGGACGCAGAGAGACCTGTCGAGCGCCATGGATTTTTCGTGCAGATGCCAGCTGTCATCTTTAACTCGAGAGCTGACCTGGCATGTGCGAAGGGCTTTTCAATGTCATTTTTAGTATACTTTCTGTGCTACATGTGTCTAAAAGCCTTACAATTTGCCCAGAGGCCATAGGCAATACAGGTTGTGAATGGTTGTCAATCATATCTTTTTGTGCCAGCCCAGATAGGCTCATGTCCACATGGGCCACATGTGTTTGAGGACATGGAGTGTTACACACACACACAAAATCCATCAAACTCCTACATGTTGCACAAAATCTCGTGGAATAGCTGTGTTTTCCAAGAGAGGCAACATTTGCTCTGACTCCATCTGCACTTCAGTCCTTCAGTCAGTGAGCTCGGTCGGCACAGAACGAAGTCACGGTACTCATGACGATGACGTATCATTATCAACCTCACTTTCAAACCCTAAGATGACCGAAGTTCATTGGCCGTAGCATGGTGTTGGGTCCTGCGGTCATGTCTAAATGATGGTGTCTGTCCATATTGTTACAGTAGTTCACAAGGCTTTGGTAGATGCATATTTCTCTTCGTTTTAGTGGCTATTGACGTGACCGAAGGGTTCTATGAGGTATCAAGCAACCATGCATTGGCGATCCATTCTTCGCAGTTCATTACTTTAGGTACTTTAGCTGCTTCTCAACTTGATACCTTTTGCACCATGTATCTTAATATTTCCCAGAACTTTGCCCGTTTGCGCATGTAAATAGCTTTGACAAAAGAAGCGCAGCATGCAATAGTCAGACCATGGCCATGTTTGACTGCTACTAGTAAGATCCTCATCCAATTAGCCTCTTGTCGCATCGCCATATTTGCTCAGCTCAGCTGCATCACACTTGCCGCATCAAACCTATGATGCTTGACAGCTTTCTTGTTAAGGAAAGGCCAGCCAGAGTAGACTACTCTCACTGAGACTTTTACCCAATAGAATCGAGACTTTGCCCTGTCTTGCGGACGGATATGGAGCCTGAGTTCGATGGAGAGTCGCGTTGTCGCGTGAATCCTCCATTTCATCAGCTATAAGCTTTGGATTATGGCATGTCACGCTGGGACCTTCAGCCGAAGTGCACTGCACCTGCAGCTGCGGAACAGGCACTTTGGACGACAACTAATTGTTGATTTGTTGATGTCTGATTTGGAAAGTAAGCCATGCTGAGCTGTAATTACATTGTATTTCCTGTAATGAACTTAAATGACCCATAGAGTAGAGGAAACGCATGGCAAAGCTACATGAGACAATCTGCGGTCAGACAAGCATCTTCACAACGGTTGAAACTGACGTACAGGCGCACTCCACACAAACCATAACAATCCAATGGGGCATGTCATGGCATGTCTACCAAAATGATCCACATGCGACAGTCGCATCAAATGTGTAGAACTGGTGCCCCAGAGGTATCGGAGTTCTATGCTTCTGAAGCCTGGCCTTCCTTGGAACCGAGTCTTGGAAACTCTGGCACTTACGGGGAGCTGCGACCTCATGGTGTGCGTCAATTGCTGGAGCGAAAAGCTGCGTTGAAACAAATGGGTGTAGACTGTAGACATGGTTCAATATAGATTATATTATACATTATTATACTATTATAGAATATTATAGAATGATTTAGAATATTTGGAATAGGTTTGATTGCTTAACAAATTCAAAGAACCTTGACACATTTTGGCGCTTGTCCAATGTGCGTAAAATGAGAAGCGAAGCGCTGTTTTGGTGGCACCGGAGGACTTCATGGCCTCCTTTGCACCTCTGACATCAGAAGATATCTTTGCTGACTTGGGCTCTGGTCGTGGCGGCGTGCTGGTGCAGGTGAGGCTCCAAGTTATCCAAGTTGCAGCAGAAGGCTCTGGAGTTTGAGTCAATCGAAGTCATACTGGCTGTTGTACAGATTGAGCAACATGTGCAGTTTGTGCCGCGAGAATTCCTGTAACATACTCTAACCTTTTACTCCCAAGAATTCCAAGACCCATGGCATCATGGTTCAGATATGTTCAGATCCTCGACGTCGATACATGTCGTAACGAGCTCAAAGCTTCCAGGTCGTGTTGGACACTCCCATGAGAGCCATTGGAGTGGAGCTATCAGAGATGCTGGGCCCGACTTGGAAACATGGGAATACAAACTACTGGTACCAGGAAGGAAATTTACTAACTTCATCCAATTTCAGGATGCAAGAGGTTGTCCACGCCAGATGGGAGCTTTTTTTTGCACTTGTATTACATTAGAGTTTTCCGAGAGCGCTCAAAGGAACGAATTTGAATGAGGATCCATTTGCAATCAGACATGTCTTGAAGACGCATGACTTTGAAACGAACCTGCACCACCAGCTGTTGCAATGCTAGACGCCCAGGAAGAGGGCAAACACAGCAAAGCGGGTGGCTGACCGTTTGGAGAGATCAGATCGTCAACGGCTGACGACGCTACATGGACGCTGAGCCGCAATAGTGGTGCAAGGACAAGATAGGCGTGCATGCGCAGAAAAAAAACCTCAAAAACATGCGAAAAGCACCGATTACCACGATTCTTGAATGAATATATAGTTGACCACGTTTCTTTTTCAAATACAAGTCCCCACAAACACTCCAATTGATCACAATTGGTCACATATTGTCTGATATATAATATATATAGAATGGGCTAACGCCCGGGTGCCGCCGACCCTCCTTTGAAGCACCAACAAGGCAGTGTGGCTAGGGATTGAAGGCTAGCAAACGGTGGTCTTGAAGCCGCAACAAGACAGTTTGTAGAGC
>Ga0126342_10006175_pt1:0-20000 | contig 21178 bp, 16 predicted proteins | sample Cyp1metagenome_FD_92528 | JGI IMG/M metagenome (GOLD analysis project Ga0126342, IMG submission 92528) | Coral microbial communities from Lord Howe Island, Old Settlement Bay, Australia - Cyphastrea 1 metagenome | ecosystem: Host-associated > Invertebrates > Cnidaria > Coral ...
ACACAAAAGCGAGCCGCGGCCCAGCGGCGCCCACGCGCGCCGCAGCTCCTCCAGGAGGCTCTGTGTACTGCGCCTGCCACGCGAAAGGCAGCCAGGAAGCTCTCTGTACTGCGCGACTGAGTGACTGAGTGACTGAGTGTGTGAGTGAGTGACTGACTGACTGACTTACTGACTGACTGACTGAGTGAGTGAGTGAGTGAGTGAGAAGTGTGAGTGAGTCAGTGAATGAGTGTTGAGTGAGTGAACAGGAGGCGGCGGAGGGCGAGGCGGCGGCGGAGGCGGCGGAAGCCCCGGCGGGATGCAAGATACAAATCATATACCCATAGAAATAGATGGTTTACCCATGAAAAATTGTGATTTTCCATGGCGGACTGTAACAAATAACCCAGATGGTAAAGGATTTGTTCTTTCAAACATCATTGCCCAACATAAAGCATGATTTTGGTTACCCTCTGGTAATTTAACATAGCTATTGAAAATGACCATTGATAGTGGATTTGCCCATTAAAAATGGTGGTTTTCCATAGTTATGTTAGTTGACCAGAGGGTAAGAGCTGGGTACCCCAGCTCGAATGATGCTTGATAAGTTGGATCCCAGGAGCGGGTAGCTGTCCTCACTGCACACGTCGTGCTTCTCGAGGTAGGAGAACCTCGAGAAACCCAACAGGTCGTTGGCGACCCAACAGCTTTTTTTTGGTGGCTTCCAAAGCAGATTCAGTACATTTGGGGAGTCCATATCTCATCTATTCTCATCTCATGTCTGCCGTATTTACTTCGGGTATGAGATAGAATGCAAACACAATGCACCTGCTGGTTCTTCTGTTGGGTGAGATTCACAGATGCTGCTGTGATTTAAAATCATCCCCAATCACAAATATAAATAAACACATCATGTATATATATATATATGTGTGTATCATATAATACTGTGAATGAAAGAAATTCTGCACCAGTTGGTAGCTGGTTTATTCGGTTACAACCTCATGATTTACAGAGTCTCATAGAAAACATTAGTTAAATATGTATATATATATATAATATCATCATATGATACATATCTCATATAACTTTCTCAGTTATCCCAATGTCCCCTAGATATCATGCATAGATATAATATGATATGTATATAATATCCATTCATATCCCCCATCTCATATCATACATAAGTATTTAAGTAGTTGATATCAATATTACATAGAATATCCCCGTTTCACAATAATACTATATATATAACCTAGATATTACGTATAAAAGTTGATATTTATGAATGTACTATCCCCATCATAGATATCGATAATAATCATCATAGTTCATATCGTTGTTAATATAATATGTATAATATGTATATATATATATATCCATTATATAATAATCATAATAATATCTATAATGATGGATTATCCAAATAATATACATATATCGACAATGTCTATATCGACAATGGATGTCCATTACTATAAATAATATATATATCCATTATATTATAATGTCATAACATTCATAAATATTCAAAATATGTCCAGTAATATATTTTTCTATTAAATCATCGATAATTATAATATTTCACTAACCTGAATCTTGCGGCCATTTGGGGATGATTTCCCTTACTAACCATGATTCCAGGCTTTCGCAGTGAGGTCGTGATCAAATTTACCCAGATGAATGGTTTTCCAACTATATAATTGGTTAATATCATGAGTAATTACTATCCAAGCACTAATTATATAGATGATATAATATATATATATATATCCATTATATTATAATGTCATAATATTCATAAATATTCAAAATATGTCATAAAGTAATATATTTTTCTATTAAATCATCAACGATATATATATATATATAATATATATATATATACCATCTGGTTATTTAACATAGCCATGGAAAATCCCTTATAAATGGAGGTTTCAATGGGAAAATCATCTATAAATGGGCCATTTTCCATGGCTATGTTAAATAACCAGAGGGTATACATATCCGCTGTCATCCCCATCAACACTCATTTTCGGTGCGCAACGCCAGGTCCATGGAGCCGCCCTGGCATCCCATGTTGCCGTTCCTCACCGGCTACGGCGCTGTTGCGCAACGTTTTGATCGGGGTTTCCACGCGTGGCAAAAATGGATGGACCAAATGGATCTGGAAAAAAAAGGTGGATTTTCATGAATGGTGGTATGATATGATATGATATGATATGATATTCATGGATATTCATGGGATGTAATATACGATGTAATATACGATGTAATATACCATGTAATATACGAATATCCGAATATCCGAAATGATGCAATCGATATTTTAAGAACATCAAAAGTAACCATATGGATGGATGTGAAAACCAGCCAAAAAAAGTATACAGCTTCTGTATATAAGAAAATTAAGGGAAGGGAACATGTCGAAAAGTGGCTGTTGGATGTTTGCGAATATGTTCTTGCTGGCAAATCTTAGGCCTGCGTTTGAGAATAGAATTATATTAATTATATATCCAATCACGAATCTAACTGGAAAGGATGTTCCGTTGCTCAGTAGAATTCGACAGGGTTTTGATGGGAGTTGGTTTTCGGTTGCGGTAAACCCAATGCCATGTTTACCATCCCCAAGTCACCATTTTTTCCCAGCCATGGTAGGTTGTTTATGACATTGGGTTTACCACATAGATTAAGAATCCCCTAAAAATGATATGAGAACAGTCTCCACGTGAAAGCCTCCTGAAACTTTGGCCCTGCTTTCTTTCGCAGAAAACCGTAATAAGCCGTAACAAAAGCCCAATACCACTATATACCACTCACAATTGAGCTGTTTAATCAACCCTCCAATGCTGAAATTTGATGAAATTTGTTTTAAAAGAAATCACCAATTACTGTTTAATGTTGGTAGAGCAATATCATAAACCACCAATTTCTTTTGATGGTTTATACCTTCCATTTATAGTCAAATTCTGGTAAGATTACGGGAAATGGTATACTATAACTTCACTAACATATATGTCAGCCAGAAAAAGATTCCATAGTTCTACTACTATTGTTTTTTTACTGCCAACAAAACTTCTAAAAATCACCCCCAAGCTGACAGCCATCGTTAAGCCAGCTGTCTTGGCGCAGTCCACCAGCTGCTGCTCACTCAACGACACCAATTTGCCGCTGGCGATCTGCCAGGCACCCTCCAGAGCCCCGGTGGTGCTGAAGGACCAGCAGGAACCACCTCTCACTTCGGCGCGCGGCGCGAACCAAAGGGGGGCTTTAAAGGGTCCGAGAAAAAAAAAAAACAGAGACACTTGGAAACATGGTAATTCTTGTCGCTTATATTGTTTATGATGTGTAGTTATGTATATATATAATGGATTTATATGGCATATCCTCAGATTAATGGGTTTGTTTCCATGTTACATGTGGGAATATCCGATAAGTTAGATGAATGGTTTATATCATCTTATATCCTAGATTCATTGGTTATGTCAGGCGACAAAAATATACAAGATCATCACATACATAGATTAATGCATCAAATATGGCTATATAATGTGTAATAAATGGATTATATCATGTTATATCCTTCCATGAATGGGCTGATGGCATGCTCACGACGGTTACGCCGCGCCACATTTGCCCTGGTTCTTGGGATCGGTCACAGCGCCCTTCGACACCCAATCAATGGAGGAAGGCAGCTTGGCACCGGCCTGAAAACAACCAGCATCCATCACAAGATATACACGTAGACGTATACATTTATACACATCTCATGGATTATGTAAATATATTATTATTTATATGTATATATATACATACACACACACACAGACAGGTGAAACATACATAAAGATAGAGAGAGATAGATAGATAGATAGATAGATAGATAGATAGATAGATAGATAGATAGATAGATAGATAGATAGATTAGATAGATAGATAGATAGATAGATAGCTAGCTAGCTAGCTAGCTAGCTAGATAGATAGATAGATAGATAGATAGAAGATAGATAGATAGATAGATAGATAGATAAATAGATAGATAGATAGATAGATAAGTAGATTGATAGATAAGTAGATAGATATATAAGTAGATAGATAGATAGATAGATAGAAAGGTAGATAGATAGATAGAAAGATAGATAGATAGATAGATAGATAAGTAGATAGATAGATAGATAGATAGATAGATAAGTAGATAGATATATAAGTAGAAATATGTATATAAGTAGATAGATATATAAGGAGATAGATATATAAGGAGATAAATAGATAAGCAGATAGATAAGTAGATAGATAGATAGATAGATAGGTAGGTAGATAGATAGATAGATAGATTGGTGAATAGATAGGTGAATAGATAGGTGAATAGATAGGTGAATAGATAGGTAGATAGATAGATATATAAGTAGATAGATAAGTAGATTAGATGGATAAATAGATAAGTAGACAGATATATAAGTAGATAAATAAGTAGAAAAGGTTATAGATAAGTAGATAGATAAGTAGATAGATAAGTAGATAGATAGCTAGATAAGTAGATAGATAGGTAGATAGCTAGATAGATAGATAGCTAGATTGATAGATAGATAGTTTGATAGATAGCTAGATAGCTAAATAGATAAGTAGATAGATAGGTAGATAGCTAGATAGATCCATAGCTAGATAGGTAGATAGATAGATAGATAGATAGGTAGATAGATAGATAGCTAGATTGATAGCTAGATAGATAGCTAGATAGATTGCTGGATAGATAGGTGGAACATACACTATCTTTGCATCTAGGGGTCCAATGGGTGCTTTCACCGTTGTTTGGACCCTCTCCTTGAACTCAGCGCGGCCCAGGTAGGGCAGGGAGGACCAGGGCTTCTGGCTCTTGGTCATGCAGCCCACGTGATCCAAATGGAACTCCTCAGGTCGGACAGCGGAAAACGCCAAGGGCGGATAGGGCTGGGAATCTTTGTTGCTTACCCTAGGGTAAACTAAGATAGATGTGGAAAACCAATGGTGTTCCTAGCAAAATGATCCACGAATGGTGATTTTTCCACATCGATGTGAGTTTACGTGGCTTCTGATTTGAAGAAAAAACTTGAAATCTGGGATGTGAGAACCAGTGCTTCCCTAGATTTGGGATTCCAAATAAATTCGATTGGTGTCAGTCAACGTTCCCAGGTTGGCTTTCCTATGTTTTCCAAAGATACGTAGCCCATCCCAGCCATTCGATTGGGAGAACTCCGTTCCAAACCGGATGATGAGAACGCTTATGATAAGCTCATCGCCAGTTGGGTTAGCTTATGTAGCTTTATGAAGTAGAGAAACATGGCAAAAATATGCAAAAATTACCAAAAATCAGCTGGTTACTAAAAACGGTCTGAAAAAATCTGACCACCCAAAAATTGGACCCAAAACAAAAGAAAAATGGTGCAAAACTGTACCCAAAACAGGGTGTGGGGCTACGTGAGTACGTGGACACAGGCACCCCCCTATGTCATAGCCACTAGCCATGGCAGCATTTCGGATTCACCAAGGACAAACCCGGTTGGGAAAGGTGTTTCGGATTCCTCTTTATCGGAGACCATTAGAGACGAAATTACAGTTAGATACGATGATTTTGATCACTATGAGATACCATCAGATACTATGATTGTTACTGTCAGATACTATGATTGCTAGTGTCATAGTAACATCAGATATCCACGCGAGTATGTTTCCGAGCCCGGCACGTGTGGCTTCTTGTCCGCAAACTCAGTGACGCCCAACTGGTAGCTGTGCTTTCCCGCGTTGTGCTTCTCAATGTACTTCCTCAGTCTATGTGAAATATCCGAGTATTATCCTTCTAGTTTTAGATTGTAATGGGAATCCATAGGTATACTAAGCATAATTACATATATTTACATATATTTACATATATTTACATATATTTACATATATTTACATATATTTACATATATTTTACATATATTTTACATATATTTACCATAGTGGATCATGATAGGTTTGTTACATGGCGGGGCCGCTGGAAAAAGCTGGGTCAAGTGTCAGATTCTCCGCGAAAATCTCCTGGCGATGCTGGCGCTCCTCATCGTTGGCGTAAGTCTTGTGGAACTTGGCGACAAAGTCTTCAAAAGCTTTGCCTCAACGGGAAACCCAAGGGGATTCCACAACGTGTTTGAGGTAATGCCCCCAAGTTTTAAGTTGGTTTACTGACCCGTCTAAGTATAGCTATAGTCACCGAGTCACCGCAAACAATAGTTACCCTAGTTATAAGCCATTTGGGAAACGGGAAACCCAACTCGAAACCAACAGGAAACACCACGGTTGATCATGTTTGAAAGCCGGACTATGCCCAATGAAATACTGTAACTGTAACATATCATGCCTGGTGTTTCATGAGGTCTGCTTTTTCACGATGACCTTCTGGCAAGCCGACTATGTTTGGTTTTAAGGTGATGTGGAATCCCACATTTCCAATAACTGACGCAAATTTGCGTTTTTGTGAGGGTGGATCTAAACATATCCAACCTTAGATACCCTCAAACACAAATGTTCTTTTCTGGTTAGGTTCACATGATTCATATATGTCTCCATATTTAGAGCAAACGATAAATTTAGCATACAATGAATAAAACTACCCTTCACCAGTTGGTTTCCCCATGATTTCGCATTCTGGGTAAATTCAACATATTAAACTATTTCACGGCCCGTCTTCGCACTCGGCCCGTCCCCCGCAAAACAGAGCAGAGACGAGCTGCGTCCCTGAATCTGTAAGGCCAGGGATCATTTGGGGATTCCCCTTAGAAAAACCCATGGATTCCAGGCTTCGGTCGCTGATGAAATTGACGATGGCTCCCATGTTTTTCAGAAGGCCTCCCATGTGTTCGACCGAGCTGCTCACATCGGATTCACCCTTGCACACACCAAGGGCCACAAGAAGCGCAAACTTCACACTCTTCACCATGATGGTAACCTGGTAACCTCATCCAAGAGCGGCCAAAAAGCGTCCAAAAATGGGATATCAACATGTCTCAACCATCAAAATGTCTCAAATACCATGGATCAACATTCCAAAAATGTCTCAACCCCTCTTTTTTGGAATGGTTCTTTGAAGAAAAATGACCATGGATCAACATGGATTAACCGATTAAGCATCAAAATCTGTGCGGATCACCGGCAATCCCCATCTTTGGCGATTGCCAGGTTCGGTTCGACTACCGGGATCAAGATGATGAACCAAGAAACGCACAGAATTTCCAGCGTTTGAGTGGAACATCAGCCAGCCCAGTCATTTCCAAACAAGTTTTTTTCATCTGGACGAACAGAAGAAACATGAAGAAACATGAAGAAACATATCACCAGCCATGTTCTGACTGGAAAATCACCCTCCGGCAATCAACCACTTTAGTTTCATGAGTTTCCCAGCAAACAAAACCGTCCATGGCTAGTTCGGGAATTTCCCGGCTAGCCGTGGTTGATGACACCGGAGTGTAAACCAAAAACACCGTGCTGAAATCACCTGCGAGGAACTGAAGTGGCGAAGAGGTCGCAGAGTTCAAGGGCTAAAGCCGAGAGCTGAGATGCCGCAACGTTTTTCGCCAAGATTTCGAGTCTTGGAGGGTACTTGGGGGTGCAGTTGAGGCAATAAACCCCCGATTTTGGGATATGAGGCCCCTATCACTGTTATGTATCCACGTATAACTGGACCTGCACTTACAAAAATACAAATGATGATGTTGGCAACTGCATTGGGTATACACTGACGATTTTTTCACATGGCGCTAAGCCTTCAACTCTGGTACCTACTTTTTTGTATGTGTTTTCGCTTTTATCTCAAAATTCGGTCAGACAACCACTGGAAACTTCCCCAGCTGGCCCCAACGTCGCCTAGAAATCCCGCCGATCTCAGGGCTGTGGCCACTTCCTCCAAAGCCTCCAAAGCACCTCAGGTTGTGCGAGGCGCAAGTTCTCAGAGGGAATCCTAGAAACCCCTAACATGAAATACCATGAAATACCCATAGGTCCTATGGTATTGAAAACATGGGGGGTTCCTAAAATGGGGGATCCCCATGGATATCCAAAACCATGGGTATTGTTAAAATGGTCTAATTTTGGATGATTCGGGGTACCCCCATTTTAGAAAACGGAAACCTGCATATACGGGAAATGCATGCAGCCCAACTTTGTCCATTATGCCAAACCTTGTTTTTGTATTTCAATTTTTCTTGTCGAGGCCCAACCGTAGACGCATCTCATAGTAGGGGTGGTTGTGTTTGTGGTTGTGGTTGTGGTTGTGGTTGTGGTGGTGGTTCAATTGGTTTCATTTCTCGTTTTGCTATGCTCGGCATGCCTCTCCAATGTGGGCTGACCTCCAACTCCTGCGCCTTTCCAACGGGTTGAGGTGGCAACAATGGAAGCCGTCGTCCCCGCCAGCCGCCAACTTTCAAATGTGGAAATCTCTTTAAACGTGTTAAAACACATGCTTAAACATGTTCAAACATGTTGGTGCCAAACCCCGCGTTCGACCATAACCCACAAGATCTCTCCTCTACTATCTAAATCAAACACACACGTGCACGGTCAAACGTAGGGTGTGCAGAGAACACGTTTAATCGTCACAGCAAGAACACAAGATCCGACCGCTCCAATATCAGCGCTGCCATGTCCAGAGTCCAATACATATGTTTAAACGGTTTAAACATATGGATCAAAAGTTGAAACATGTTTAAACGTGTTAAACGGTTTAATGATTAAACCTGTTTGGAACGACCCTGTTGGCCAGTGATTAGGAAGCGCAGGTCTAACCCATTTCTAGATGAGAAAACCCCATTTGCATAATTTTGCATGTGAGCCACTTGTATTGCTCCTTACATCTTTTTTGGATAATTTTGGATACATTTACCGTCATAATGAATCATGGGTTGTGGAACCTGATATACCAATACACCCTGTGAATTTGAGCACGAAACCCTAACATTGCCATATCCTCAATAAGGAAATTGTCTTCCAAACTCATTTTGGATGGTTCAAAACTCCATGGTTTGCTGTAGATTTTCCCTGAAAATCAACCCATTCATACGGGGTGCATGTTCAACCCCACAGCTGGGAATTAAAGCCTTAGTTCCTGTCACTGTAAGTCTAATATTCCCCAAAGACCTAAACAGATAAATATATAGATATAACTGTGAATATATATATATATTATTATTATTATTAATTATTATTATTATTTATTATTATTATTATTAATTATTATTATTATATGTATTATTATATATATTATATATATATGTATTATGTCTATACACTATAAATATATATATATACAAGATAGTACAAGATTCACCCAAACATTGATCCAATATATCCATTAACCCAGTGTTCATCCTGGTCTGACCGAGTGGCCAATGGCATTGCCACAGGCACGGCCCCCGTGGTTGGAGACCACGATGCCTTTGACGCCTATGGCCACTGCCTGGCGTAGCCCCGGTGGAGCAAAGCTATCCTAGTGATCAACATTACCCTCTGGTAAACTAACATAACTATGGAAAATCACCATTTTTAATGGGAAAACTCACTATAAATGGCCATGTTCAATAGCTATGTTAGTTTACCAGAGGGTAATTGTATTTCTTGGGGCCAGTTATATTACTGATATTTGCTGATTAATGAATATTAATGATATATGTTCAACTGGTTGGTGGTTGAGCCACTCCTCTGAAAAATATGAGATCGTCAGTTGGGATGATTAGTCCCAATATATGAAAAAATAATCAAAATGTTCCAAACCACCAACCAGGACAGTTACTATTCTATAGGTAGTTGATATTATTGTCAAAAATTAGAGAACTATCATTAGGTCACCAACTTGATATTATGACTGATCATTGAGAAAATTAGTTGATCTATCACTTAGTGAAAATATTGTCCAGTGATCTATCACTAAAACAAGAAAATATCACCAGTGGATATGATTCTAAAAGTCACTCATCATTTAGAAAAATATGACCGGTGAATAGTGAATATGATTCGTCGCTGGTCATTAAAATATTCTAAGTCTATTCACTCATGACTAGTCATGCTAATGAAATGAATATAGATATTTGTAGTAGATACGAATGACTAGTTACTAACTAAATAGTAAATATAATTGGTCACTAGTCATTACGGAGTATAATTAGTCACTTAGATCTAGAGGCCCAGTAATCAGTATTCTATGATTATCATGATCATCATCAGTATGAATATGTTTCACTTTGATTATTACTCTTATAGTGATAGTCATAGTCATTATCATTATTACTATGATGATTCGACGATGTCTGAAAAGATCAGGCAATGAATACTTATATAATATATTAAATGATAATAACAGTGATTTATGTATTGAGACCAGTCAGGCAAACAATAAAATCTGCTAGGTCAATCAATCTGATTCTGATATCGTTTCTGATATTGATCCATCCATTAATAAGAATCAACCAGTCAATCAGTTGGATTGAAAAAAATGTAGAAATATACAAACAAGTATATAAGTTAATATTTATATATATACACATACGTTTAAATCAAAAAAAACAAAACAATCAATCAGTTCTTCTTGTTTCACTCTTCCCAACCAGTTGTTCCACATTCCCAACCAATGCGTTCGTCCCCACCTGCAGTGCATCCTCCGCACTCTGGATACCTTTCAGGTAGACTGGCACGTCTGCCTGCGACTGGGACCCGCTTGGATTTGGGGACGCTGACGCTGGGTGAAAATCTCCGACAGATGTTGGTAAACCAGTAATACCCTCTGGTTATTTAACATAGCCATGGAAAATTGCCCATTTATAGATGGTTTACCTATTAAACATGGTGATTGTCCATAGTTACGTTAAATTACCAGAGGGTAAATTAATAAATCTTCAGTGATTGGTTTAGTAGGCGAAAAAAACTGTAAATTGGTTGATTTTTCAATCACTAGTTTGCTTGGTGAACCATCGAGGTCCAATAACTGGTGAACATCTTCGATTTGACCCCAATTTGGAGACATTCAACATAGCCTTGGAGACGGCTCAAAAAAAAGGTAGAGATCCCCCAAAGTATATATAGTCATATGGACACTGATGGCTTTGTCTGAAAATAGTTTCCCCCAAATCCCAAAAGTAATCACCGGTTTCCCCATGTAAATTGAGATAAATCAGTGCTTTACCCCATTGTTAGACAAACCCATATGGCACAATGCCTCCATTGTAGACTAACCTGAATCTGACCATTGGTTGGTGGGTTGCACCCACACCCCTGTTGAAACAAGGCATTGTTGCCATTTTATTGCAGTACTCCCATCTAACTTTACAACAATATAGCTAGATTATAATTGCAACCTTTGAACCACAGAATGAAAGAGAAACATAAAAGAAAAAAACAAGAAAAATAAGCTAAAGATAAGAGGAAAATGGACAGGAAAAATGAAAAGAGGGAGGACAAAAAAGGTGAAGAAAGTAAAAAGCCCCCAGAAACAAGAATGAAGCAGGTAGATATAGGACAAAATCAGCCAAAATGACAAGAAAAAAGAAGATAAAGAAGTATATAAAGCGTCTAAGGAGAAGACACCACATTGAATGGTAAAATACTGTAGATGCAATATGAAGCAAATTGCAATATAGTCCCCAGAACACCATCTTAGCACCGGAAGGCCACCGGAAAGCTCTTTCTCAACTCCTCCAACATCGTCCAGTCCTTGGTATCCAACAGACGAAGGGATTGGGGGGTACCCCTATTGAAGGAAACCCCCATATCACCATAACACCTCCATAGTAAGATAATACCTCCAATAATTACCTCATGGTAATCGAACATGGCCTTGAACTCATCAACAAATATACTATACTGTAAGTGTGTGCCAGCTCAACATTATCATGAATCACCCCAAAAAAATAGCATAATACATGGAGAAAGGTATGTAAAAAAATGTCTTCCATTATTGCTTTACTTAGAATAAAACCAATATTACACCATATTCATACCATACTGTACCATCTATGGGAATATTATATCACATTATAACCCTATTATGTTGGAATATCATATATGATGGTGTATATATATATAATAATCCACTATAATAGAGTTATAATGATTATATCCCTATTATAACTCTAGTAGAACCCCCCTATCTTCTTACCCTCCCGTCCCCCTAGCGCCCCGAGCATCGAAGCTGGGCGACGGGAAGACCCCCGTGGCCCCCGCGGTGGCGCGGTGCAGCGCGCCGTGCCGCGGCGCGTTGGCGTCCACGGTGACCACCAGAGCCCCGACGCCGAGCGCCAGGGCTGTGTCCAGCTGCTGGCGACTGCTGCCGTCGTCGTTGGCCAAGACGTAGACTTGGAAGGGCGGCGGATGCCTCCCAAGGTGCCCATGGTTTTTCAAAAGCCAGGTGAAAATGGTGATTTAACCAAGAAAAATAGGGGGAGTTCATGGGATTGAGAGCTGATTTGCGATAGCTAAGTGCGAGTAACTCCAATTTCACTATGGTTTATGATACTTATATAACTTATAACTATAGTTCATGGGAGTTATAACCTAACCTATAACTGGGGGGGCCACATTGGGTGAGGTGGCCCCCACCCCCAGTGATGTTTGTTGGTTGTTAAACTCCCAACAAACAGTTAGTTCGATATATCTACCATAAACAGCCTATTCAGCTCACCACCACATGCGGTGTAGTTCCAGTGAACTAAGTGGATAATTATTTCATCATAATTGTAGGGGCGCCACATCCCAACATGGACTTTATCACCAAGGTTCATGTTGGGTCCCATCAAAATCACCCCAGCTGGTTTTCCAAACCACTCCACCAGGTCAGGTCGGGCGTGTTGGTGCCTGGCCGCCTTCCACACCTCTTCCAGCCCTACACTGGAGATGGTCGGAACGATGAAGCGACTCTGCACTTTTTCCGCCGCACGGATCTTGGTGCGGATCCACGTTGGACGGGGACCCAAGAAACGTTGGAAACTGAAGGAAAGTATAACATGACGTTAATCCCCAGAGGTATAAGAGAGTATACTATGTCATAGATGTATCTATGGGATTTGTGACTACAGTAGTAGTTAAGCTGTATTGCTATCACAAACTAAATTGGTAATATTAGTATAACTATCTATAACTACGTATAGTTATAATGTATATATATAACATTATATAACTATGGTTTATGGTAGAGATATTGACATAGTTAATGTTTTTTTTCAAGCCACTTATAACGTTGAAGCTTAGGGGGGCACGACCAACCCTGGGCGTTCGTTGATTTTTTCATGATCTTAGGACACCGTGGTTTTTCTCCGGTGTTTCCTGTGAAGTACCAATTTTTACCCGCCAAAAAAGAGCAGCGTAGCCCAGATGATGGAAATTCGACTCCAGAATTTGGGATGATGATGGATGATGGGTATAATCACAAACTTCTAGCAAAGAATGTGGTAAGCCATCCCAAGTTTTACCAATGAGCGGTGGAACAATCATCTCCGCAGATTTACCATTGCTTGTCCCAAAAAATAAGTGCTTCATCTAAGGGATTTCTCATCACCGGCCACAAGAAAATCTGGGCTTAACGGAACTTTTTTCAGGAAACCCAGTGGTTTTCTAAAAAAAAACATATGAGTCAAAAACATCTGCATTTTTTGTCCCTTGAAGCTTTTGGAAGAGATCGGTGAAAAAGCGCAGCCCTCATCGCAGAAAAACGTCATCTCCAACTCCCGACACGGACCAATTCATCCAGCCATAGGATGTCTCCAAGGCGCTTGTGACTAGGGCGTTATATATACTCACATATGATTGGTGAATCTTGCTGTCCTCATGTTCCTCTTGTTGGTCAAGTTGTTTTGATAAGACACTATGATTTCTGGGTTTTTCTCCACAACAAAAAAGGCACCTAAGGACATCCCATAGACATCCCCAATCTTTTTCCGGCCAAATAGACTGCAACAAATTCTAAACCTCCCATCCATTTTTTGGGTCGTTGTTTTTTTCATGGCGTTTCATCCGGCATTAATCGTTATTAATGTTTATTAATATATATATATATGTTTATTAATCTTTACTATTTTTATTATATAATTGATCTTTATTAATCTTTACTATATCCAAGTATCCAAATTTCAAAAATCCCCATGAAATCGCCATATTTTCCATCCACATCGCCGAGCATCAAAGGTCACCTCGCCCGACTTGTCCACCAGGCGGCCCTTGGCCAAGCAGCTCAGGTAGATGGGCGTGCCACAGCAGGCCCCGAAGAGCTCGCAGCGCAGATCTGAGGACAAAATGCGCCGTGAAGGGTGAAGGGTGAACAGTGGTGTATGCAAAAGAATTTTTGGACAAACAATGGATATGGAACAGGTGGAAATGTATGTGTATATATATATATATATATCATATACATATAATAATGTACATATAATGTACAGTATGGAATAGTGATTAATCATGTTCAAGATGAAACAAGTCGGGAATCGATGAGTTGGCGAGGAGGACCAACTCCACGCTCGGATCCTCGTTCCAGGTAGGAAAATACCCTCACGAGCCACTATATCTCAAACATAATCACTAGTCAAATAATTTCAAATACCCACATATGATATATTCTATATAGTGATATAGTATCTGATATAGTGTATATATATATATGTGTGTGTGTATATATGTATTATATATGTATATAATTGCATGTACATATGTGCGGTGTATATGTGCATGTATCTATGTATATATATATATATATATATATATATTCTCATTATCTTATATATATATTATAAAACAATAGTACACATTAGATATCAGGTAAAAGATTGTAAAACATGGTAAAACACCTCAATATAACCACCAAACAAACACCAACCAACTCCGCCTCCCAACCAGTCCCCGCCTACATCTGACACGTCTCGCAGCACCCGCGGTCGGAAAAGCCAGGGAACAAACGCCCTGCGGTTCCGCTGGATCGTGTCACTTTCGCCTGCCACACGGGGCCCACGGGGCCCGGGGAACAAGAACCTGGATGTGCCTGGGATGTTTGAAAATTGTACCCTCTGGTAAACTATAGCTATTGAAAATGGTGATTTATAGTGGATTTACCCATTGATAGCATGGTGGATCTTTCCATAGTTATGTAAACGTTTACCAGAGGGTATCATGACTGTCATCTGAAGGCAGCTTGGTATGTGCCGTTTGGTTTCTCTGAATCATAACTGATGGATTATGAATGATTATGAGATGTCCCTCTACGTTTTTCGGATGAACATCTTGCCTTGGAGATTCTCACGGAGCCGAGCCTCCGGAGATGTAATCCCAATTGGCTTCGGGAAGGCCTCGGTTGGTCCATTGGTCCACTAAGGGTTCTGTAGGCGATTTCTGAGGCCCCAGGGGCTATCCCAAAAAAAACAAATATCTGTTGCCAGTTGGTCCACTCTGGGCTGGAAAGCATCACTCTTTGAGAGGTTGGACCTTGGGATAGAACGATTCCAACATCTGTGAAAGTCGGCTACTAAGAGGAAGGTCCGTAACATGATTGAAATCCAGATGATTGAAATCTAGATGATTCAGTCGTGAAGATGACTCAAACCTGCCACCAAGGAGGACTCGAGTCTTGACCAATATTGAAACCTCAACATGTTCTCATGGTTTTGTTATGTTTTGCTAAACTAACTCGGATATGTCAGGCTTCCGTGCTTGCCCTACTTCCCTCCTCTGATAGTCCAAAACATTCGCAAGATCCACAGGCCACCATCTGGAAAGCATCCAACAACAGCTACAAGTCTCAACCATTCACCAACAGTCACCATCCAACAGTCACCCATGATTCACCTTTTCAGTTTCGCCCATCAATCCCATCACGGCTCAAAAAATGACCGGTTTCAACAGTCACCCAAATCACCAGTCTCCTTACAAGGCACAGTTCTTTGCTGCCTCCTCAAAATCTTCGGTGCTCAGCAGCTCTTCGAGTGGCTTCGTCATGGCCACGGCCAAGGCCAAGGAGCTGATTTTTGTGGTACCGTTGGTACCAGATCCATAGAATCGTCATGAATCATATAGCCTCTGGTAACATAGCTATTGAAGCCATGGCCCAGTCGAAATAGTGGATGTTGCCCAGCTAAATAGCATGGTGGATCTTTCCAGTTCGTTATGTAAAGGTTTACCAGAGGGTAGCCATGGGTGAACATCAAAATAGCTGGATGGTATGCCATTTTTCATGTGAATCAGCTTCCAAACCTTCACGAAGGTCTTGAGCAAATGATTCCAATGTTGTTGGTTTCTGCCATTCAACGTTAACATCAGTGACTATGTATATATTTGTTATATATATATATATGTATGTATATACATATGTACGACATCCACTGTCAAATTTAGTCATCTTGATTACTCTTATTTGTGTATCGGTTATTTCTTTAAGTATATTTTTGGTTCAGTTTTAGTATACTGTATGTTCTCTGTGTTTCCTGGTTTCGATGTGTCTACCTGCTCTCTGATGTGTTCTTTGTTTCTTTCATGTGTGTCCTTCGGTTTCTGCTTCAAGACTTCCTTACATATTAGACATATATAGATATAGATATACCGTAGATATAGATATAGATTTAGAGATATAGAGATTTAGAGATTTAGATATTAGAGATAGATAGCTAGATAGATAGACTAGACAGATAGATACAGTGTGTATGTATATATATGTGTGTGTATATGTTATGTGTGTATGTCTACTTGCTCCATATTCAATTGCAGTCTGTCTGTCCCTTCCTTTTGTTCAGTTCCATTCCTTTGATATTTGCTTTACTATACTCGTTCAGGGTTCGTAAAACAAGAATGTGTGTTCCTGTATCTTAATTTTTCAGGGTTTGCCATTCTATACATTTCAGCGCATTCTATGCCTGTCCTACCTGACAAAAACCTATTCACACAGTCAGTTTCTTTGATTCAAAAAATGCGTTCTTTTTTGCTATTACACGGGTGGTTTTTTATTAATTCTATCTTACTGTTCTCGACACCATATTCATCAAACAAAAAGGATGATCGCACTGGTGGTTCTTTGTCATATCCTATGCCTTCTTCAGTTTTGCCTTGAACTTTCGCAAGTGCTTGCAATGTAGAAATTGGTGTATCTATACAATAAATAGATACACCAATTTCTACATTGAATTGAAATCAGTGAATTTGTTTTTCTTGTAAATATATGTAAATATGTCCTTTCTCGACTCTGTTCTTCCTTCTTCAGCGTGTCAAATCGTCTCCTCTAAACCCAATATGGAGTGGTAGGGCGGCTGGACCCGCGCTTGCCGCCTGCGCTGGCATTGCTCACCGAACACGTGGGGTGAACTGCACATGTGCCGCGTTACCCCGGAAATATCAGGCATAACAAAGATGAGGATTTTATCAACAGAAATGTGGAAAGTTGATGATTTATAATCATACGTTGGGAATATCCATTGATAATAAATTGGAGATTTAAACAATTCAAATTGGGTGTTCAATCGCATTTTACGGTGACATTCTATGGGATTTTTGTTGGGATAATATAACCAACATTAACCAACATTCTATCTGGTAGTTTGGGTGTGGCTTGTTTAGCTTATGGTGCATAGCCATATAGATTCAATTTTCATACGGCCATTTCATGGGGAAATGCTGACCATCAAATTTTGGGCTAGGGTACCCCATTTTCAGGTAGAACCCATGTCAAGTTCTGCTGGTGAACCAGTTGATGTTCATGACCTCATTCATATGGAAAATCGATCAAACTTGTAGGTTTTGACCCATCCCCCCAATTATTTTCCCTTTGTTTGATGAGGTTTTCATCACCAACACCCACTGTACAATATTGGGCCCGTTGTATCTCAAAGTCTTGACCGGGGCAACTTTCACGCACAACGATTCAATGATCGACGAGACTCGCCATCCAATCATCCAACAAGGAAGCGCGGAATGTGAGGAGTTCATTTGCACAAAATGTTCATTTCAAATTGGATGTGGGTCTCCCAAAACTGACCTCACTCAGTGTCCGGTTCCAAATCTGAAAATGTCCACCCTCGCAGGCTGAATGCTGTTCATACTTTTTTCAGAGTTTAGTGATCTGTTTTGTGAAACCCGTGTCAGAACTTCACTTCGCCCAGCCCAGCCCTGCTGAACATGTCCAGCCATGGCGCCTACTCTTTGAGTAGAAGTAGCGTTGCCCCAGCGCCGGCATCACGCAGACCTCACGTTGAATCAATGGACTGCGACAACCCAGAACAAAGAGTGGTTATAACACATATGAGGTATCCCCGCTTAAAAAAATGTGCACATATATGTGTATATATAGATATATTTATCTATAACTACATAATTATATAACTAAATATAATTATATATAATTATATATAGATATACTATGAGGGCACAAAATGTAGAAGGTTCGAATATGAGTATATATGGGGCTTGTTTCCAGGACCGGGTCTCACATGAAACTGACTCCGCGGGCCAAACACACAGCACGAGACAACGTGAACCACAGATAAGCCCACTCCTTCGGGTCGAGGTCCGATTTTGTAGGCCCCCCTTGCCAGCAGGCCATCCAGATCACAGAAAACCTCATCCCATGTTCAAGCCCTGTGCAAGGGCAAACGGGAAAGGTGACAACCACCGATGCCACCGCTGTGCGGCTGCCTGGAAATTGGACCGCCGGACTGTACCAAAACAGCCTTCCACACCATGTCCCCTTATTGTGAAACCAGCATCTTGGCAACCAAGCACAATGAACGACGTCAATTGTCTCAGTTCAACGCGCGCTTTAGGGACAGGCGGGCGCCCAGACCATGGGCCCAAAAAGGGGGCCACCAATTTGGAAGCTGGGCTTCTAACTTGTCAATTGCGCCCACATGTTTGGGTCCGAATCTGGCCCTTTTTGGGGGTCGCAAAACACAAACAGGGGCTGCTCAATATTTGGCAACAAGGATATGCTGTGCACGTGCTTCCGAGCTGGCAGCCGCACATTTCCGCAATACAATGTATACTTATATACATACACAGTTTTATATACCTATTTACACTGCGCATATCACTTAGTTCTATGAATGGGTCCGTTGAACACTTGTAAACTGGGATGCACCCCCAAGTAGTATGTAAAGCTTGGAACTTGTAACCATGCTATGAGTAGCCAGTTGCAAAGTAGGATCGACATCCGGGCATTCAGAATTTCACCCTGGGATATCATGGCTACAGATTCTGTAGATATAGCAAATCCACAAATGGTCGACATCTGTGTTGGCCCGCCACCAATCCAACCCTGCCTCCGGAGAATGAGCCCTGTGGAACAATGAGGTCCCAGTTCATTCAGATGGGCAGCATCATTATATAAAACTCGGAAAACTAATATAATTAATTCGAATCTAAGTGGAATATAACAACTGGAAATTTAATATCAGTGAATGTAAGCCCCAGTTGGTTTATCTTGGTTTAATCGTCGCGGTTTCTGCTTTATTCATCCAAGGCTGACGGGTCCTGCCTCCCAATCCAAATCCTTCAAGATGCGGGAGGCCTCAGGGTGACGGACCCTCAGAAAAGAGGTAAAACCTGGCATCCTTCCTGTGTTCGAGGCTGTGGGCAAGCAATAAAAGGAAGCTGGGTCACTGACCCTGGAAAACCTGAGTCAAAGTTTTCCAAAATCAAAAAAAAGAATGCCTCATTTATTCCTAAAATTCGAAGCATTTCTGAAAATGTGGTACCCTTAAATCAAGTGGGCTAATCAAAGAATCATGATTTCCTTCCCCATAAAGATTACCATTTGGAGGGCATACCTCACTATCAGAACATACCAAACCATCATCCACATCATGCTTGTTGGTTCTATAATATCCATGTTTCCCCATTATAGTCCCATCTTATCACCATAATGTATCGTTAATATAAATCTCTCACTTTATGGTTAAAGTACATGTTCCTCAATCCTTTACTATCCATTTGTGTCCCTAACATATGGTTACGGTCATAAATCATCAACATGTTACCCAAGTTTGGTCGCCAAAACCATG
>Ga0126342_10006176_pt1 | contig 21178 bp, 12 predicted proteins | sample Cyp1metagenome_FD_92528 | JGI IMG/M metagenome (GOLD analysis project Ga0126342, IMG submission 92528) | Coral microbial communities from Lord Howe Island, Old Settlement Bay, Australia - Cyphastrea 1 metagenome | ecosystem: Host-associated > Invertebrates > Cnidaria > Coral ...
CTTGTACACCACTGGTCATGCTGAATGAGCTGGCAAAGTTGGTGAAAAACAACGACGCCGACAACTGCTAAAAGAGTTGAAAAGAGACGTTTTGATGCAGAAACGCTATAAAAACGCCAGGCGCCTGACGCGCCCGCGACCTGGTGGTTTCAATCCCTCTGAAAAATATGAAAGTCAGTTGGGAAGGATTATCCAATATATTATGGAAAAGTAAAATTCATGTTCCAAACCAGCAAGCAGTCTATCAATGGGCCATTTTCAATAGCTACCAGCCACCCCAGCCACCGACCAGCTCCGACAGTGATCCAAGGGCCTCCAAGGGACCAATGGAGGCCCAGGTTCCACTCAGGCGTTTAATGAGCCACAGGAAGAAGAGATTGAAGAAGACATTGAAGAGGAGATACCTACAGTTGGAATAGCAATGAATAGCAGCAGTTAAACTTTGATGCTTGATGGTTATGTTGAAATGCCCCATTTCATATACCAGTTTAATATTGATGTTTAATATTGATGTTTATACATGTTGGTTGATGGTTATTTTTTATGATTGGGTTATCATAAAGCATTTTCATGGGTGACTTCTGACTTATGGCCGTGGTATGAATCGGGCCACAACTATGTGGTCCCATGGAGATGGCAAGCCGAAAAGGCAGCTAACTACTCCACGCGAAAAACAAGGGGAAACATGGCAGATGATTTTTTGTGATGTTTAACTGATACTTAAGTTGCTTCAGAATTGGTTACCTAAAGGTATCCTAAAGGTTTACGGTAGATAAATATACTATATGTTGATGGATTAAAACTGCTAAACAAACTATTTACAATGACGTTTCTGTATGCTTTGTAGCCCACTTGCGAACTATGTGCCAACGTCACAAATAGTATAATTAAACGGTCTAACACTAGACACCCTCTGTATGTAAGCACATACATCTAAAATCCTATATATGCATTGCTATTAAAACCATAGTTTCATCCACATCTCATATTAGTGCTTCGATGGGGCCCTATAGTTAGCTAAGTTGGTTTATAACTATAATAAGACTAGTGTATGACGTGTATGATATTTATTTATAAATATTTATAACTATATTTAGATGGGATTATGTTCACCGGGCCCCATCCTGTAAACTCCACTAGCATAAAACTGGGAGATTCGTCCCAAAAAAATCCCCAAATCCCTTCGTGTTCGTGAAATTTTTCGTCGGAGGCACATCATGAACCACAGCCAGGCAGGTTCAGCCGAGCATGTGGTCACCGAAGGCTTGGGATTACGTCCCATGAAGCCTCAACTTAAGCGGCACGGAGGGCACCACCACATACCACCACGCCATGGGATTTTTCAGCACTGGTGGGATTGAAGATGATCGAAAAGTCTATAGTAAAACGAGTAAACTAAACATTGGATTCTGGAGTTGGATGTGTGAGAAGTAACATGTGAATGTTAACTGGCAAAATGGGGATGTTGACTAGTAACGATCAGAATTGAAATAGCAGCCACTGAGGATATAACTGGCAAAAGCGTGGATTTAACTCGCAAACCTGTGGGTTTGCATGGGAATTAAGTAGTATATACCGAGATTTGGTTAGCACATATATAAACATGTGGATCGGTAAGGAACGAACATGGGAATTGAAAGCAACAACTGCTCACCATTGATTCCTGAAACGTTTGGTCATTTAAACACCACAACTCGCATCATTATTCATTGTGATTCAAACGATTCAAATAAAGGAATGATCACATATATATATATAATGAATTCTATACAAATTGATCATAATAGGGAAATACTATGGATATGAAATAAGAATGATCCTTCGAATCCTGATTGTTCCACTCACTTCAGTGGACCATCCTCCATTTTTGCGCACAGTATGCTTCTGGTTTGCCTTGTTGTGCAAGAAACCAGGCCCACCTAACTTGCAAGAACATCTTTATAGGTACTTAACTTTAATGTATCTATGTGTATTTAGTCTCTGAAGTCTTCAGGTCTAATACATGTTTACATATGTTTACATGTATGTTCTATGTTTATCATCCAACATCCCAACATTAGGCGGTGGCAAATGTGGAGGTATACAGTACCCCTGCCGGTGGGTTATCTCAAGAGCCGTTTATCCACGTTATACGGAGGATATAATCTGCTACAAAATGTCACCATCACTTGAGTTGGTTAGATAGTTGGCAAGTATAGTGTGCTAAGAACTCCGATGAAAACGAACAGTTTGACTCAAGAAAGGGAGGTCCCATTTGCAAGTAGAAAAAATGCGCACCCCCCCCAATCAAGTGAACTGAGGTATACATTATTGGTAAATTTGGTCTAAATTGCCCACGTGTGGGCAGACCCAAATCATCTTGTTGATAACATGTGCAGTTATGTCCCGTCAATACATCCAAATAGATATTGAATTATATTCCTTATCGTTTGTTTGTTTTTCCAGTGCAACCAATAAGGTGTCATCATTCCATCATGTTGTTATATCCCATACATATCAGCGAAGGGTTGGCTTTTCTTCCCACTACATAGGTGTGCCATAGAGTTAGTCAACTGCTCCACAAATTCACCTATATTCCATTGTGACCCAGTCATGAAAGGATATTGCCCTATGGTAACCTCACATAGCCATCCACACTTGTCAATTTCTAGATGGATTACCTATTAAAAACAGGACCATTTACCATGGCATACCAAGGATATGTTAGATTAACAATAGCCAATTAACAAACTCCATGGCCCATCTACCGCTGATGAACGCCACCGTTTCAATGTGGGTTCCCACCCAGTTGGAGGATGGTTTATAAATCCCATTAACTATAGTTATATCTACCACATTTCCTAACTAACCAAGCGAAATAAACCAACTTAGCTATCAAAAATCAGCTATAAATCCCATTAAACCACCATTATCCTTGGTTAAATCTACATTTTCCTATGTTCATGGCTAAATGCCAATTGTTGCTCCTGAAATCACCATGTTCTCCTATTCTTGGCCAAATTCCCAATGTTCCCCCGTGGCTTCTCGCTGAGAGACAAGTCCAGGAGTCTTTCAAATCCTGCTGAGCTCTGCAAGATCCAGTTAACAAATATTACGACCTGTTAACTGTTAACATATAATCAACTGTTAAGGGTTAGTGATATAATCAGCTGGGCTTATATTTCACGTTTACAACACCCCCTTTAAATAAAATAGTTTAAACAAATTATTAGTTATATATATTCGGGAAAAATATGAGGGACAATGATTTTTAAGCATTGGATTCAGGGGTACAGCATTTCTTCAGACAAAGCCATATACCGACAATTTTCAACAGTAAAATGATCGGAATATAGATGTAAAATGATGCAATAGTGACAGTGTGGATTTTTATTGGAAAAGAACTTCAAGGATTATGATGATTTTTCTCCATTGGTATCGACAACAAAGATCGCAGATATCGCAGGAGATCATCGTGTAAAGATATAACCCTTATTGGTCGAGCCATTGTGCAACCCGTAAAACACACCAAGGGACTAAGCTGGACAGCCAAGGTTTCCAATGAAGGCTGGAAAAATGACGGAAAAATGTTCGAAATTGCCAGCTGTTGTGTTTTTTTGCAGCAAGGGTCATCCAAAACCGCGGGACCATGGCAAAAACATCATCCAAGGGCAGTTGGAAGGCAACATACAAGGTGGTGTGGCCCCCCAGTTATAAGTTGGTTCATAAACCATAGTAAGTATAGATATATCTACCATAAACCATAGTGAAATTGGAGTTATTGGCACCAACTTAGCGATGAATCGCTCACTGGGGCACCACCTTGTAGGGGACTGGCAATAAAGTTAGCAACTGCTCCATGTGGGGCTTCCCTGAATCCCAAAGATCATCTGGGGTAAAACATAACTACTTTTTGGGTTTAAAGAAGCAATTTCTAACGTTGCGAAGCTGACGAATGTTGTTTTTAATCTACCATTATTCTTCTATATTTGTCTTATCAATCATTCGTATTATCATTATTATCATTAAATCACCAGAATCCCCAGTACTATTTGTTCTATATCCCCACTACCAGCAGGTAGGTATATAATGAGTATTACCCTCTGGTAAACGTTTACAAAACGAACTGGAAAATCACCATGCTATTAATAGGTAAAGCAACTATTTTTGAGTAGGTTATATCCCTGGTAAACTAACATAACAATGGAAAATCATCATTTTTATTTTCTTTATGGGAAAATCCACTAGTTCTACGGCCATGTTCCACAGCAAAGTGTTGACATAACCAGAGGGTGTCACCACGTATGATTCTTCCGGTGGTCCCCGGATATGACTTGCGGAGCGCAGTTACTCATCTAACACACCAGACATCGACATATCCACCAGAAATCCAAATTCTATCCATTATAAATGACTATTTATGTGACAGACCTTGGTGATAGACCTATTAAAATATATATATATTTCTTCCACCCAAAAAAATCTGATAGACCTTGGTAACTAAAAATAGTGAAAAATATTGCTGCTGTTGTCTATCACATTCATAACGGATAGACCTTTTATAACATGATAACGTAGCTATGTTCTAAATCCAATACCTACCCTTTGGTAAACTCACATAGCTATTGAACATGGGCATTTAGAAATAGTTGAATTACCCATCAAAAAAAATGGTGATGTTCCATAGTACTTATGTGACAGTTTACCGGAGGGTATCATAAATGAACTGTCCATCTTCTCTTGGCGGTTTCAATCCCTCTGAAAAATATGAAAGTCAGTTGGGGGTACTATTCCCAATATATGGAAAGTCATAAAATTCATGTTCCAAACCACCACCAAGGACATGTTGTTGATCCAAGATTAATGCCAAAAAAAACCATCTGATGATTTAACATAGCCATGGAAAATCACCATTTTTATAGCTAGGTAAACCATCTATTTCTATGGACCATCTATACCATGGCTATATATGTTACCCTCTGGTAAATTAACAGTTCGACCCTGGCAGTCATCGGGGTTGGAAGACAATCGTTTCCATTAAAAATGGGTGATAAAATCAGGGTCCAACTGTAAATTTACCAGAGGGTAAATCCTATTAAGTCCCATTAGATCCCATTAAACCATCATAAAATCACCATGTTTAATAGGTAAATTTACCAGGGAATCTCCACATATAATCTACGACTGGGTGAAATCTCCACGCTTCCCAGAGATCTACCCTCCATCTCCTGACTAAGGGTGGAAGGTCCAGCTTCATTGTGCCCCGTGGGAGTGGGCCACGGGACCCAGCTCAGTGGATACAACAAGAAACCCCAGAAGACCTGGCGCGAATTGCGCAAGGGTGTTTCGAAAAACCATTGGTTCTATGGATATTATGTGTATATAATATATTATATATGTGATATCATATAGATACACTGTATATATTTTTATATACTATTTTATATATGATATTATATATACACTGTATATATAAAATATTATATATAATATTATATATAATATTATAATATATATATATGTTATTACAATTACGTATGATTTGTTTGAAAGGCAAAGTTCAAAGTTGTTGGAATTCAAGTTGTAAGGAATGGCTTTCAGTGGATGTAGTATTTAGTTTATTATATGTGGTTAAAGAGATATCTATAGTCTATGGTAAATCTATTGAACCACGTAGTGAAAATACTCAAGTTGGCCTACAACTGATGATCATCTATGAGTCTTCATGATTTACCAAATCCCAAAATTCATCGTCTATGGCGAGCTTGGCCATAGTTCGGTGCTATACATCTGCAACAAACAGCTCAAAACACCAGCTCAAGCTACAGTACTGGTTTAAGAAAGGTATGAAACCATGGCCGATCTTGGATACCATGTAAACAAATAGCATATTTCATCGTTTGGGTTCAAAAAACACATTTATATCATTTATATCCAATTATAGTCTAGCTACCATTTCTATATATTTCTATCCAATTATAGCTTAAACAATGATGTCGGAATTACAGAACCTTTGTCGATTCAGTGAAAGGCGATTTTTCAGAACATCCGATTTGCAGAACTCAAGCCCTACATGGGGAGCATGTGCAGCAACAACTCGTGACCATGGCCAACGTTTGACCAGTTTTATGTCGACCGCGGATGGTCACAAACCCTGGTGGATGAATTACAAGTAGGAGGCTTCCAATCCGCCAGGGTTTATGGAATCTATACAGATATATACATATATATATAACTTCCCCAATGTCGCAGTGATAATTAGTGCTACTATTTGAAATAGCGCCCCAATGAATCAGCCATTTTCGGGGGATATGGGGATTTGATGCTCGATATGTAATAAATCATTTATTTGGGAATGGATAGGCGACCTGAAGTTTTATTCCTAAATCAATCCAATCCATGAAAATCTGCATGTTGGATTGGTGACCAGAACCATGAAAATCAATAGGGTTTTATGATTATTCCTACATCTGTGATATTCATGGCTCAAAATCAGTCCATTGCCACCGTCACCTTTAGCTTCACGGTCAGCATTCAGCAGGGATCAATCGCCTCCACTTGGTATCGCTTACAGCAACAGTTTGAGTGATTGATTAAATGGTTAAATGGTTAAACTTACTTAACATTAGTCAATCAGTAAGCAATTTTATAATTAATATAGCCTCCACTTGTATTTTACTATTGATTGAACTTCCACTTTTTTAGCAGCTAAAATTCTATACATAATCCATGGTTTCAGTGGTCGTTTCATCCCTGTCCCGAAAAACGCCGTTGAAAAACAACGACCTGCCACATCCCGGACCAAAAGAAGGACCACATCACATCAAGATTCACCTGGCAATTTAAAAGGTGGCGGAATGTGTGGTTGGATAAAGAGGTCAAACATTTGCAGAACATGTACCACTTAGCGTCTGATCACACATATCATTGAATTCCGATGTTCATTTGCTGATCTGCGTTTTTTTTTGCGGTGCTACAACAATAACAACCATATTTCCATGTCTCTGTATCATGTTTCCACTAGGTGGGTCCAAATGTTGGTTCCCTATGGCTCAGGCCGGTGCTTGTCTGATAAGCTTCCCCGAAATGGACTGGGTTATCAACAAAAATCCCCACTAAACTTGTAATAGTATACATACATACATACATACATACATACATACATACATACATACCATTACATACCATTACATACCATTACATACCATTACATACCATTACATACCATTACATACCATTACATACCATTACATTACATTACATTACATTACATTACATTACATACATACATTACATACATTACATTACATTACATTACATTACATTGCATTGCATTACATTACATTACATTACATTACATTACATACATACATACCATTACATTACATAACATAACATAACATTACATTACATTACATTACATACATACATTACATACATACATTACATACATACATACATACATGCATGCATACATACATACAGACAGACATACATACATTACATTACATTACATTACATTACATTACATTACATTACATTACATTACATACATACATACATACATCATTTTAAGGGACAAAACCATATCCATTACCCTCTGGTAAAGGTTTACATAACGAACTGGGAAATCACCATGAATTTTCTGGGTAAATCAAGTATTTCGAGAGTATTCATTGGTGAAGTCCTTGTGATGGTGAAAAATCCCCAGAAACGAACTAAAACTGACGTTCAGAAAGCTGACGAGTCAGCTCCGCGCCAAAACGAACTTCCGCCATGTTGGAGAAGGTGACACATGCCAGCAAGATATAATTCTGGTTGATATGGTTAATATATGGTTATATATGGTTAATATACGGTGACATTCTATGGTTGATGATGGTATTCATTTTCATATCTGGTTAATAATAAATATCTGGTTCTTGGTTTTAACCATCTTGAAAAATATGAAAGTCAATGGGAAGGTCCCATATATTATGGAAAATAATCCAAATGTTCCAAACCACCAACCAGTTCATAATCACTGGTTTCTGATCATTTTTTCCTCGCTTGATACTCGATGCAGTCGGTTTCAACATGTTCCAACTTCTTCCGTCTTTTGGACGGCGGTGTCATCACCATCAGATCGCTTCTTTTCCGCATTTCTTGATGAAAAGGGCACCCCAATTTGTCAAAGAGCTGCAACCTTCCACAACATTCCTTCCAATCTTCGGCACAAACGCCGGAATAGTCAAACTTGTCAGAGATTTGCAGTCACGAAAAGCACGATCTCCAATTTGAGTCACAGACTGTGGGATAATCAAACTCCTCAAAGAGCTGCAGCCAGCGAAGGCAACATTGTCAATTCGAGTCACAGACTCTGGGATGGTCAAACTTGTCAAAGAGCTGCAGCCAGCGAAAGCATTTCCAATTTGAGTCACAGACTGTGGGATGGTCAAACTTGTCAAAGACCTGCAGTCACGAAAAGCACGATCTCCAATTTGAGTCACAGACTGTGGGATGGTCAAACTTGTCAAAGACCTGCAGTCACGAAAAGCACTTTCAGTCACAGACTCTGGGATGGTCAAACTGAGCAGTTCCACACTGATGTTCCTTGCCATGGCACTTCGCAATTTTCTATGCAGTAACTCTCGCCTTGAACCACTAAGCACTGCGAGGAAAATGGTAAATGGATGTTCACTCTAAACATGGTAATATGGATGTTTCCTGAAATAGGGGTACCCCCAATTCATCCACTTTATATAATAGGATTTTCCATTATAAACCATCCATTTTGGGGTACCCCCATTTATGGAAACACCCTTATAGCTTTTGGATGCTTTTGGCTCTGGTCTACAGCTCCTAGGATTCCTGTGTTTCTGGACGAAGCCATGCCAGTCGTTGGTTAAATCCCTGGTTATACGACGAAGCCATGGAACTGATTACCAAATGGTACTCAGATTGTAAATCCAAGAAGTTCCTATCCATAGCTCTTGAAAATCACAATGTTTTTTTTTTTTCGGTGTATCATCAATCAATCAATTGGCCATCTATAGCGTAGCAAACGGTTACACGGTTATACAGTGCCAGAAGGTAAAAATCCCAACTTCCATACATCATCATTTATCCATTACCCATGAAAATAAACATGAGGCTTAGTTTCTATCCACTCGGTCACCATGGTCACCTGCTTGAGCTTCTTCTGCTTGTAGCAATTGCTGAAGGCCGAAGGGATGATTGCCTTGGACGTTGCCCGAAACAATGGCTGCTATCAGGTGACTTTTGATGGTTTATGGTAAAAGGTGGGGCCCCCGGACGTCCAATATTTGAAAATTGTGATTTAAACATATGTTTAAACAGCAAAAAATAGATATTTAATGGGATTTATAGCTGATTTATGATTTATAAGTTGGCTTGTAAACCCCATGAATACTAGTTCGCTATATCCCCCATAAATCATAGGATTCCCCAACGTATGTGTGTGTGTGTCAATTTGGCTATCGTTTTGGGGGGCCCGCCTTGTAGATATATCCATCTAGTTGCCATGGGGCTGATAACATATGGCACCTTGTATGACTTGACAAAATATGGAAATATCATGAAATATCGTGGAGCTAAGCTTGGATGACTACAATCCATTTCAGGAATGACTAATTTCAGGGTGGTGTTGTGCTGACAAATCGTGGGTTTCTTAATGGATTAATTGGTGGTTCACCATGAAACACTGGATTAAGTGAAGATTTTCAGATAGGATTTATCAACGTTCATCAACCAATCATATGGGGGTTTCTTGCAATGGGGGATCCCCAAGTCACGATGGCTTCCAATGCTAAAGTAAGGTTTGCTGACTTGGATGAGCTGGGGCTTCCCCCATGACTTGGGAAACCTCCATATCCTCTGTCAAGTCACAAAGATGTAGAGCAAGTACATGGTCGCAAGCGTTCCGAAGGCAATATAAATGATCCTGGGCCGGCCAGGGCTTGCCTTTAAAAGGCTATTTGCATGGCGGGAATGGGGTTTGATATGGTTTGATGGTATCCTGGATCGTGAAACAAACCCATTCGTTGACCATCGTTCACGTAGCTGTGGGTGAAACAGTAGGTCAAATACAGGGCTCAGCATTGTTTGGACATGTTTCGACGTTGCCCATACAATTTTTGGATATCCAAGTTTTACCCATAACGACATTCTAGTGGAACAATGAATGAACATCATCCAGGTTCTTCAGATTGACCCTGAAATGAGGTGTTTTTTTGGGACCCGGGGGTTAAGTGATCTCGAATTGGTGGTTGAAAAAAGGTCACTTAATGAAGAACCAAATTATATGATAAAATAGTAGTAATATATAGTGTTATTAAATGTTGTTGTATCTCTATTAGTTTTATATACCAAATGATATGGGGATGGGTCAAAACCTATTCTTACCCTATGACTGGGGGGAATAAACATCCAGCTATGCCAGCTGTAGCTTAGGGTACCATCCGGGTACCGGGTCCCAGGGGTTTAACGGAAATAATAACCACACAATTTCCTGGACCCCAATATGAAAAACACACGAATTGCATGGTCCCAGCTATATCTGCTTGGTGGTATACCTACCCTCTGAAAATATGAAAGTCAGTTGGGATGAGTTTTCCCAATATATGGAAAAATAGAAACAGTTCCAAACCACCAACCAGATATGGAAATTCCCTACTACTAAAACATGGTTTCGTTGAGGGGGTGTTGAATATGAACGGGGGAAGGGATTCCTAGAAATTCCAAGAGGATACCTCCAGCGCTTTCACTGGGGTGAACTAAGCCATGAAGGCGAATCGCGTGGGTAGTTCGCCACCATGTTGTTGATGATTGCCATGTAATGAGGACATCACGTGGGATATAATATGATGTGTATATAATATGTATGTATATATATATATGACATTTCATATATTTCATGGGATAGTCACTGGCCACTTTTCATCAGAAAACGAGGTTCTGATTCAGCCCTTCAAAAAAAAAACATATTTTCCAAGGCACTCGCCATCAGCGTTCTTGTATGGAGGTAGGCCAGTGACACAGTCATCAGTCGCGTTCTGCACTAACCACCTGATCCACGGGGAATCCACGTTAATGGATTGATGACCATCCCTTAATATGAGAAAAAAACTCGAATTTTTGGCCCCATCAAAATCCCATTGAATCCCATTTCAAACCAATGAATTCCCATCAAAATCCCATTGAATCCCATTAAAATCCCATTAAATCCCATGAAAATCCCATTGAATCCCATTAAAATCCCATTAAATCCCATGAAAATCAATAATGTCCTTTTGGTAAAAATAGAGGGGCCGGGAGCTGGTATACCATATATCATCAAACAAACCTGTTGTTAAAGAAGTTTCTTCGAAACCCTCTATTTTCATCAACCAAGCAATGGGAAAAGGACATCTATGAACGGTTAGTTGTTCCCTGTCATGGGTAGTTAAAACTCCCATCAAAACCCCTTTGACACCCATGTAAAATCCCCATGAAATCATCCCCAGGTCCATCCAGACCTGGTCTCCTGCGGCACCGTGGCCGCGGTGGCGGGATTCTTCATGGCGTCGGCGGCACCGTGAAGGCCACGGCAGATGATGGGCTGCAGGCCCTGGAGCCTATAGGCCGTTGGGAATGGAACACATATAATGTATATAACGGTACCCTCTGGCAAACTAACATAGCTATTGAAAATGGCCATTTATAGTGGATTTTCTCATTAAAAAATTGTGATTTTCCATAGCTATGTTAAATTACCAGAGGGTAATAATAATGGGATAATAGTGGGATAATGAGTAATATATAATGAGTGATAATGGTAATAATAACCATCATAATTGGAAGAATTGAATAATAGGGTTATAATCAATGGAATAACCATAATAGTGGAATGTAATAATAATAATAATAATAGTAATATAATGTAACCATAATAAGAAGTATACAACAATAATAGTAGGCGGTTGAATGGAATATATATATATATATATATAATAACCATACTAATTGGGTTATAATAATGTATGATATATATAATATATATATATATACAAAAAAAATGGGAAACTATTATACTTTCTACTAGTATTATATGTCCTATTATGGTTAGTATACATAACTGGTTTCCACCAAAAAAATGGGGAAACCAACCATAATAGTACGTATCTATAATGTAATATGTGGTTATAATAATAGGATAATTATACTTGGGATAATCATACTATAGGAGGTTGGGAATGGCTTGGAATGGTTTGGATATCCCACATAAGCAAATCTCGAGTGTTCAAACCCCTTGTTGAATGAAAGTGTAGAGGATTACAGTATACTATCCAAGATAGTGGGGATTATTCAAAAATGAGATTCCACACTGATGTTATTGTCATATAACTATAGTCAACGGTGATGAGATGGAATGTTATTCAACTTTGGAAATAATATGATAAATCACATGAATTATATATGGTATATATATAAGATTGATTGCATGAATTAATCAAACCAATGTTATAATGGAGTAGCTATAGATGTACCCTCTTGTAATTTGACATAGCTATAAAAAAAGGCCCATAGGGATAGTTAATAGTTGGTTTACAAGTTGAAGATGGTGATGCTCCATGGCTATGTTAGTTTACCAAAAGGGTATTGTCATCCCCAATCAATTGCTATTCCAATATCTATCCTCCATATGGGTTTATGTCAACAGGTGTCATATAATCATCGATTGTGAATAACAATATTCCATATGGAATGATATATTTCTCTAGTTGGATATATGATGAATGACATGGATTCCTATATACTGGGAATCATCATACAGCAGCCCATTATTGAATTCCCTAGTAACCGCTTTACTATTGTGTATTCTTCTTCCTATCTCTTCATTTTTTGTTTCTATTTAAAGAAACTATTCTTTAAGTTGGTTTCTAGAATGAACATTGTAATTGTTCTTACTAATCAGTAACCAGTAGTCCTCTATTCATCTAAATTGTAGTCACGGTAATCGGACATTTGGTGGCGGATTTGAATAGGCATAGTTTGAACCATTTGCATAGACCCTGCTTTAATTGGTGATAGGGTATCATTTTAAAATGGCTATAATTGACCCATAAGTATGATTAGCAATTATTTTATGTTTGAAATTATTGTAAATACATATTGTATGTTACTATGGGTAAATACAAATAATTATTCATTGTGAATCAATGTTCCACAATTCCGACAGGAGCGGGCGTTGAGCAAGCAAGTCGAAAACATGTGTTCCACCATTTTTCTCTACAAAATGAGAAACCTGTAAAATCAATATAATTTGCATATTTCAATGTTGACAAACCCCAAAACCTCTACATAATGAGGAACCTACAGTTTCAGTCATCTACAAAATGCTCCCTCTCCAAAATCAGGAACCCGTAATTGCATATCCTTGCACGCACATAGGCTGTCAAAAAAAAGGTTTTGGCGGACCCCTAGGGGTCCTGATAATGGAGAGGAATCGTTTGTGGGTATGTTAATCATACATTAATGCAACATGGGTATATTTCCGATGGCCGTACGTGAACTACACTTACACTCAAGCTATGGATATGTTTGAGCTGTTCTGATTTCCCATGAAAAATGGTGACTTTCTACAGCTATGTTCAACTTCGAAAAGGTATTTTGGAAATATGTTTATTGTGATTGATTATGTTGGTATACTATATTATTTTTTTCTACTTATATTATCTTATATTGTATTTATTATGTTGGTAAATTATCTATTATTATATACAGTATACTACAGTATTATATATCTTAATGATACCACTTTAGTGACACATAGTGTAATAAATACATGGTGAACAATGGTGATATCAATGGAATATGATGGATTACAATACTCCCCAAATATCGCCAATATATTGGGTACTTGGTGGCTCCTCCCACTTACTAAATGGGTTATCACCCCAGTTGTAAATGGGATAAGTAGGGTTAATACACTTGTGACTAGGGTGAGCTAACCTACTTACGATCCGTGGGATGAGCCACACAGTATATATAGTCCATTATAATGTGGGTAAAACAAAGCCATAAACCATCCCCAATTTCACCATTTTTTATGACGGTGGGATTCCAGCCAATCCCAGCCATGGCTGGTTGATGGCATTGTTTTAACCACATTGTAATCATTCAATAACCATATGTATCTATAATGTGGTTAACCATATATAACTAATATTGATAGTCATTAATATAACCATATATAACATTATATATCTAATAATGTGGTATTCATCATAATATATAATAATCATATATATATATATAACCATATTATCAACATCAAGCCACAGGATGCGTAAAAATTCCTCCAAGCAGCTCCACCAACACACCAACCAGGCAGGAGCACAGGATGATGCAAATTCCTGTGATTGGGCGAAGCGCAAAATACAACCGATTGGTTGGTTAGAATAAATCTATGGAATATTTACCTACAAAATTGCCCCACAAATCACCCAGTTTTGTAGGTAAATGGCCCAGTCAAGGGTGATGAAATGGAATGTTAATGGAATATGAATGGGATATATATATACATAACTATAGTTACCCTCTGGTTATTTGTCACATAGCGGACTGGAAAGATCCACCATTTTATAGCTAGGTAAACAATCTATTTCTATGGACCATGTTCCATGGCTATGTTAAATAACCAGAGGGCAGAATCAATTCGGGTTGGTGGTGCAATAACCTACCATTGGTTGGTAATATACTATTGATATATGGTTAATATGAATGGTTATTATATGGTTAATGATGGTTAATAATAATCTGCTTGGTGGTGCAATAACCATCTTGAATCTTGAAAAATGATGGAGATCGTCAATGGGAAGGATGACATCCCATATATAAAATGGAAAACAAACCAAATGATTGAAACCACCAATCAGAATTTATTGTGCTAAATTCTTGTTTGACAGTGACTAATATGATGTTGTTTGTAATGGATTCTTCACTATAACCATACTGGTAACCTTCTGCTTATCAATATGGGGGTTTCCGAAGTCATAGGGCTACCCCCAGTCATCATCCATTTTAAGTTCGGATTTCCCATGAAATAAACCATCCAGTTATTGGGGTACCCCTCCAATTATGGAAACCTCCATATTATCAACTACCTGTTGGGTGTGGAATGGGGGGAATCCTCTATGAATCAACCGGTGGGACAGTGGGACATCTATGTGGCTTACAATAACCATAATGACAATACCAATAAGCAGAATGATTGACTGCTATAGTAATATCTGGTTGGTGGTATACCTACGCCTCTGAAAAATATGAGTTCGTCAGTTGGGATGATGACATTCCCAATATATGGAAAAATAAAAAATGTTCCAAACCACCAACCAGTAATATGGTATTGAATTGAACACAAAACCATGTTCTCTTCTTAGTATGTACTTGGAAACAGGATGATTGACTCTAGAAAACCAATCAAATTCAAGAGGTAGCACGGGAGTGCAGAAACACATGTGTTTCTGAAAAGTTTGCATGATTTTGAGCTCCACCATTTTGAAGACACCACATGAGCCAACTGGTGTTTGAACCAGAGATAGTTGATAGTTGTTAAATTAAATGTTGCATGACTAAAAGAACGTTTCGTATTGGTTTTTGAAGCCCTTATTTTTTTTTGACCTGCATCAATCTATTGGGCTACCACCCAATTGCTGACAAAAAAAATGGGTTGGGGCGGCCCAAGGTGGACGCACTGCGCCCGTGATGATGCCAAGTTTGTGCGTGCACTCCACTCGGGCGGTATAACAAATTAGTTACGGTTTGACTTCCAGCTTGGTTAACTATTGATATGTAAATATATATATATCTCCATGATGAATATCATGACCTATTTGATGGGGTTTATAAATCAACAAATATCACGTTGGCCCCGCATTCTATGTTCGCGGCCCTTTCACCCTGGCTATACCGTTGGTTTTGGATCCCTGGATCCCTGGACTCAACCCACGGATTTTTCATTCCGTTCGGGAGGTCCCTATCGATCACAACAAGTATGAGAATCGAACAAAGCTATTGAACAACCATTAATTATCAATGGATACTACATAATTCATCACAATTCTATGTTTTCATTCTCAATCAATTAATTAACATGTAAATAACCAATGATGTTATTGATTGTCACGTAACTACTTTAAATGTGTTCGAAATTTTGAGTTGGTCCTATGACTTCATGGCTTCCCATGTCGCAAAATCACCATTTGTTCATGTTTGGTCACCCATCAGGTGATCCAATGATCCACAAGGTTTTTATGGACTGCACGGAAAAATAACAACACTTAAACAACCTTAAAATCCACATGGGACTGCATTTCTTTAAAAAACCAACAGATCCAACAGCGTGGATTTCACATGTTGTACTGCCAGCACCTAAGAATCACCACCTTGAACGATCACCATGCCATGCCAAAACGTCTCATTTCTTACCAAAAATGATGGGCTTTACATGGTTTTATAGGACATATCCACTAGAAATGGAGGTGTTATATGGTTTTATGGGAAAATCATGGGAATATATGGGGATACCCTCTGGTAAACTAACATAACTATGGAAATTGGCCCATAGAAATAGTTGATCTACCGACTATAAATGGTGATTTTCCATAGCTATCTTAGTTTACCAGAGGGTATGCTCAGTTCTTTGGATGCAAGAAAACTTTGGGGTATTTGGAGGTGATATGTACCACAAACATCCACAACAATCCCTTCCCATCATCCCGACAAGCTACCTGCATAGTGGACCATCTTGAAACGTGTCTTCAGGTAGAAAAATGCCGTGAAAGCTGTGAAGAGAACCACCAAATTGTTCAACGGCCTTAGAGATGATGCAGCTGGATGATGGCAGAAAACATGAGCGACGGCTGGGCTGGGCCCGCCAAATGAGTGTAAAGATTTTGGTTGAAACCTCCAATGATCGTCGGTCATATCGCAAATTTTCTTTTGTCCCATATTTGTGCTGCCAAATTTTGGATCATATCTCCTTTCTTGGTTCACATTCACATCTCATGCAAATTCACGGGGATTCGGCATCTGCAACACTCGGAATTTCGCCACTTGTGAGTCTTCCCATGTATCGATGCCGCCTGATGTCATCTCAGCTCCTTCGCTCCCTAAATACCGGATCCAATTGGTATCAATGGAGTGGTTCAAGGGACAATTTACAGGATTCTTAAAGGGTTTTGTGTCAACTTTTCCTTAAATTCATTCAGGGAAAGTAATGGTATATCATCAAGATTTCAAGAGGAACTTCACAATCATCAAGCAAGTATGTCCTGACAATTCTTGGATAAACAAAAATTGAACATATTCCCTATGCACTTCCCAAATGATGGATTTCCTATTGGGAAAATGAAACATCACCCTAAACAAACTTTCTTTCCCATTGGCATCCAATGGTTGCTACCCATCCATTGAACCAATTTATCATGGTGTTCCAATGCAAAAAATAGAGATAATTCTGACAATCAAACCCATTAAAATATTTAACGTAATAGATGATTTTCCATTTAAACATCAAACCAATGGCCCGTGAATTCCTATTAGATAATAAATTCCTATTAAACTTCAATTAATGTATTTAAAACAACATAACCGCCCATTTCGGAATGGTTTATAACACCCATTTTGTGGTGATTTGGGGGATAATGTTTATTGTTTTACCCACATCGGTTTTAGTCCCTACATTAAAACCATCAAACAGCCGATCCTTCAACAGCCTCCCCTTGTTTTCCCCCGGGTCACGTCTGCAGTACCAATGGGATAAAGGGTGAGGGAGGAGCGGACAGAATGGCGTTCCTCAGGCGGAAGCGGTGACCCAAAACAGGTGGGGGGTAAACTCAGACTGCTGAAGTTAAAACATAAGACGAAGAAGGTAAATTAGTTTTGATTTAACTGACAGTTAGAATCAATTCAATCAGTCTTGAAGGTGGCTTTAGACATGGCTATTTCGAAAGCTTGTTATGTTGTACAAAGAAGGATTTAAATGATTCACTTATATAACAACGTTGAAAAACATTAGACTTTGGATATGCAATAGATATGTGCAGTATCGTGCAAACTTGTGAGAGGCCTGAGTACTACAATTGAACGGGGGTTATTTTAGGGAGGTAGAACATTAGTTAACCATCCTGTTTTGGAGCACCTAACAAACTTTAAAATACCAATTGGAACTTGAATTTTCAGGATATTCAACGAGAGCTATCATGTAAGCAAGCCACATTTAGCAACATGCTATGTTTAGCAATTACCCTCTGGTCATCTAATCTAATCGCCGTTTGCTCTGGAAAACCGTCATGCTCAAAAGGTAAATCAGATAATCCAACTACATCATCTGCTTTTCATGGGCCATTTTCCATAGCTGTGCGTAGTGTCAAATGACATCTCTGCACCTCAAATAGAACCTGCTCCATGTAGGGAAGATTCATCAAAATGATACCCAAGAAATGGCCCAAATGTACTTGGTGGCTCATCCCACCTAGTAAGTGGTATAAATACCCACTTATAACTGGAGTTGATACCACTTAGTAATCCACTTAACTATATAAATAAATTCATATAACCCTAATTAGCTCATTTATATCACTTATAAATTCATCCCACTTATTAAGTGATAGTTAGGGTTCATCCACTTATAACTGGAGTTGAAACCCACTTACATTTTCTAAGTGGGATGAACCACCAGGTAGGTTTCTGTAAGTCTACCATACACCGGGCACATCCGAACACCGGGCAGATTTTTTTTTGCTCGTCAATTGGGATCATCATCTCAAGCTGAAGATTGATTTTTTGCAAGTGGGACCCATCGGTCATGAAAAAAAGGTTCTTGAACCTGACTCGTTGATTAAATGAAAGATCCTACAAGTGCATTTCCACGTGTAAGTGGATATATCAAAATCGTTATAGAGAGTTTCAATGGTAAACTCTCCACTTATGCTTATATTTAGATTAACTTATGGTTACCATAAAAGTAACCTCTGAAAACTCTATGGTTATTTTATGTTTTTTTGTTTAATGGTTGTCACTTTAATGGTTTTTATAAATTAACTCACCACGGTTAAAACATAAGTTAGCTCACCATCAATGTCACCTCTGGCCTGCAGACCATGCAATTGAGGTGTTTTTCATAGGCTGTGGGAAATGATATGGCTATTTCCAATGGTTTAGTAGGGACTTTCCACATAATTGGGACGATAGAATGGGGGTCTTGTCATCTCAAGGAATGATTCTCATCGCATGGCTAAGAGATACTAAAACCAGTTAAATTGAACTATAGTAACCCCCATAAAGATTTAACAGTAAAATTGACATACTGATATATGGAAAACTTGGCTATCTTGTCGGACTTACTTCAGATTATAAACCCTTTTTTTTCATGTTGTTCACAAGTTTCCCATGGCTTTCACCGGAGCTTCACTTGATCGTAGAGGGCAAACTGCGCAATCCATTTCTGCGGCACCTCAATGGGAGCTGTAAAGCACTGCGAACTCGTGTTCTTGGCCATTTTAAGTATACTATGTATATATATATAAACAGATAGGTAGATTCAAATACATATTAATTAATGTATTTGTGTATGATATATATATAATATAATATATATATATATATATTTGTGATAACATTTGTGCTTGGATTCCTTTGAACTGTTTAATTTTGATGTGGTGGGCACAATAGAAAATCATCAATCTATATCCGTCACTCTCCGCCTACAAGTCGATCATGTCAATCATATGCATTGAAATTCCTGGCAAACAATATCAAACATGGCGACTTCATGGGACTTCCCACTAGTGTAATCCCGGAACTAATCATCAACTAACCATAATTTATCAATGATATCCACTGAAAAGTCCCCATCTTCGGGTACTTAAGATCTCTATTCAATGACCACAATCATCAGCTAGCCGATGAATTTGAAAAGTACTGCTCATTTGCGATCTATGATCAATGGAGGATACTTGGTGGCTCATTCCACTTCCTAAATGGCTTAGTTCACCCCGGTTATCAATGGTCAAACTGGGCTGAGCTGACCTATTTGGGTTCCATGGTCATGGGCTTACCCCCAAATGGATGGTTTCTTTCATGAAAAATCTAAAAAAAATCAACTGGGCGACCCGGCGGCGCCCTGCGAACTGGCGCGTTCGCTGAAGGGCGAAAACCAGGCCATGTTGTAGGATTTATCACCTCAGAATCTCAGAACATGTCCTGGATGTTGGTTTATCATTGAGTTGATCATAAACCACAAAAAGATTCGTATTTTTTTGCAACCAAATTACATGGCCAATCTTAGATACCCTGCAAAAGATAGATATTTAAGGTTAGATGATGTTCCTATAGCAAAATATTAAGGGATTAAACTACTCATCCAAGGTTGACCTAGCGCGGAACAGGCTTTTTGGAGCAACAGAAAGAGCAACAAATGTGATGTTTGGAGGGCCATTGGGAAGTTCGACCAGCACCGATTGATTCAAGAAAAACGAGGTAAGATTTTTGAAAGACAAACACTTGTGATTCAGTTCAACTAAACAATGCTATGATATAAACTGATATAAACCATGTGGTTGTCGGATGGAACATTATTAAGCCAACACACCAATTGAATTGAAATCAAAGTTGCGTAATATACAAGGGATCCTTTGGAATGAAACTTGTCTACTTCTGTCGGGCTGGGTACGTTAATGGAATGAAGAAGGCTGCATTATCCCGATGAAATCGCCCTCTAAAAACTGACAACTGCTCAGCGAAAATGAAGGTAGCCCTGCGATTCAACCTCAAAAGTGCCCCTCTATTTGTGGTCAGTGGTAGCGTTTTTTTTCACCCAAGTATGGTAGATCCATGTGGATCCCACATAACATTAATCCTATTCATCTATGATGTACAGTGTATATTTATAAATAATCCAAAAGATAGTTCCGCTAAAAACCGCCATTGAAACCAAAACTGATTGAAACCAAAACTGGTACGGTTTGTGGATTGTAGGTTGCGGCAATACCAACAGTTTATCATTGATATAAAATATTATAAAATACTAATGTGAGCTGTGTTTTTTTTGTTGTCTGGGTCCGTCTACTCCTGTGCTGCCTACGCCACTGTCTACGCAATGCCTACGCGGCCACAGTGGGAGCCTACGCGGCTCATCCCTTTGAAGGTGTGCCTA
>Ga0126342_10006177_pt1 | contig 21177 bp, 25 predicted proteins | sample Cyp1metagenome_FD_92528 | JGI IMG/M metagenome (GOLD analysis project Ga0126342, IMG submission 92528) | Coral microbial communities from Lord Howe Island, Old Settlement Bay, Australia - Cyphastrea 1 metagenome | ecosystem: Host-associated > Invertebrates > Cnidaria > Coral ...
TGCAAATACCGTGGAAAATACAATGGAAAATGAGAGGTTCGAACTCAAAACCGTTGCACATACCGTGGAAATGGCAGTTTCCAGCTCCAAAATGCTGCAAATAGCATGGAAAATGGTGAGAACTGGAAATCCAAAAAAAAATCCCCAAACAAAAAAAAAAAATCCCCAAACAATTTCCTACCCATATTCCAACTGGAAATTTCTGCCGAGCTGCTGATCACATCGCAGATCAACGGCCAAGGCCATGGTGTGGACATTGCCAGAAACTGGAGCCAGAATACAACCAGGCAGCAGATGCTCTTCGAGCCTCTGCTTGCAGAACGAGATCAACATTTTTTCTCAAGAGCATCACTTTAAGTGAACAGTTCATTTATATTCATTTATCTTCATCCATTATATTCCATCATCATTTCGTGGATTTTTTCTGGTCGATTTCTGGGAGTTTCCTTCGGCCCAGGAATGGAGGGAGCCAAGACGGTTCTTGCCAAGGCAGTTCAGTCGTTGGGGAGAACATGGAGAGCATCCATGCTAGCATGGGGGAAAATACACATTTCCAGCTAAGATGAGATGTAAAATATGTAAACGTCATCAACCTTCGGAGATTTGTTGAAAATTATTGTGTTTTGGAGGCCATCAGGCATGAAGTTAGCTGTTGTTTTTTTCCTATTTATTTGTTCGTCATATAACTTGTCCACCGCATTCAAAGACTTTCGACAAATGCCTCAAGAACTGTTGGGCGTCGATAGACCCTACAGATTTTTGCCACGTAAATTACTGCAACATCAAAGGCATTGCCGGATGCATTCTGCTTTCCTTTTTATGACCAATCTTTCTTTTTACCAGCATTTGTTTGCAAGACGCTTTAGGCTTTGCCTGCAATGATCTATGTCTATCACCCATTTTCCTGTCATTTGAGGCCCTAATATTTGCTTTCTTGTCTTCCCGTGTTTGCGAGGAATTTCTTTCTTTTCATGGTCCACACTGACATGATGCAGTAATCCAACTCCGGAATGCCATGTAACATAGTTTCATCAAAATAAACTTGCAAATATTTTTTAGCCCATCCCCACCCGTACCGTCGCAGAGCTCTGGCGTCCATCTCTAGCCTAGCATCAAGTGCGTATGGGACCCACCCCTGCTGAGACCCAAGCCCAGAGGGCGTCACCGCAAGAAAACGTGAAAACATGGAATTTGACCAGATACCTGGTGGGGATGTCGATATATATATTAATTATAAGATTTCAATGTTTTGCTCATTACCAATTTCAATATCCATCCAAGATTTTCTGTAGCCATGCTGGGTGAATGTAGTGTATGACGCACTGTTGTAAAGGCCCAAAAACTGTAGGATTTTGCAAATTTGGAGGTGGATGCCACTGTGGAGAAAGCTTTAGCCGAGAGGTTCGAGGCCAGGTGGCAAGGGGCATGATGCCAAGTGCCCCCCGCTTCGGGGTCTTCCATTTATGATCTTTTTGCTATCAATCAAGATCAATTCTTTTAAGCACACATTCACCTATATATAGATATATAATTAAATAAATAAATAAATAAATAATTAAATAAATAAATGATTAAATAAATAAATAAATAAATAAAATAAATAAATAAATAAATAAATCAATAAATAAATAAATATAATATATATATATATAAATATAATTATATATACCTAATTATACAAGTATATATATGTATATGTATATATATTTTTAAAAACATATGCACGCATTATTCCTCGAAAAAATCAATGTAGGTTATCATCCCTGTGGTTTCAAGTGGCACCATCCATTCGACCCATCAAGGTGAAGTCCTTCCCTACGCTGAAGTACTTCGCGAGTGGAGGCCATGGATCAACGTGGGTCCTCTTTGATGAGCTCAACATCCCATTTTGGTGTTGGGAAACCGTTGTGGTGAGTTTTTTCCGGTTATATCTATAGCTATAGATGTGTATATATATATACACAATTATATATATATATGTACAATAATATATATATATATAACAATTATAACAAACACACACACATATATGTAGATATGTGTAAGATCTCTTGGAAGCCTTCGACAGACTCACCTGCGGCGAAGGTGACCCCATCGAGTATGATGGTCCTCGACAGGCGGATGGCATTGCAGAATGGCTCAGCGACGCCCTTGGAGGGCCCTTGGAGGGCCAGTGGTTGGAACCCAATATGTTTTCCAAAGGCCAAGTGGTCTCCAAATTCCCGGAAAGATGATGAATTTGAAGGTGACCTGGATTTTGAACAGCTCGGATGGAGAAGGCTTGCGAAACAAGCAAGTAGAAGAGACTTTGGAAGCCAATGGGCCGAAGGAGTCACCAAACTCTTCGTTATGTTTGCCAGCTAAGTTCTGAGGAAAGCGTGAGAAGCCGGTGGTGGAAGAGATTGCAAATTCAGAGGTGGATGCATTCATTGAGAAGGGCCTGGGATCTGGTGCTTATGTTCCTTGGCATTTCATCTTGCAAAAGCCTTTTGCCTGCGGCCGCCGCCACGTTGCCGAGGTGGTTGTGGCCCACGTGAAGAAGAAGTCGGCGCGTGCCAAGGTGGGCTGAACGGGGCGTTTGGGGTGTGATTCATTTGGAAGTGGAGCATAGATCTGTGAATTTAAGTCATGAACTCATGACATTTGGAGGGCTGTGAGGGCTAATCCGGTCACGAATCTTCAGGTAGATATTCTTGAAGTTGCAGGCCGATGTGCCTTGCAACCCTTGAATTTCGTTGGTGCTGCATTTCCACATTTGTGAGCCATTCTAGCCATGCCAGCCATCTTTTTGTTGGCCATCTAAGACATTTCTCATGTCGCTTGGTTTTCCCACCTTTTTGGGCTCGAAATCTTCTATCCTTCCAAGACTGGTTGGAAATGGAGCTTTGCCAGGAACAAAACTCGATATTTGATGGGTAAAACCAGGAAAAAACCATGGTTTGGTGATGTTTGGTGGATGTTTCTCACAGAAAAATAAAAAATCCACCCATGGAATCCGAGACAGATGGGAATGAGGCCTTCTTCAAAGCGGCTCAAACCTTCGTGGATTACAAGGCGGACAAGATCAGGCGCCAACGTTGAATTTTTTGGGCCAACCAGACTGGTGAAGGGAAAGTCTCAATATGATCACATCCCAATATGAAACACCAGTAATGCCCCCAAACTTGTTGTGGAAGGGAATTCCAACTTTTTTTTTGCCAATCTTTTGCAACCTGTAGGGGTGTGTGCTATGTTTTTCTTTCGCAATTAAACTATACTCTCTGCGTTCGTGTGCGTACTTAACCAGCCCCAGGTCGCTCAAAACCGATTGGGCTAACACCTTTATCTTGAGGGGTTATACAAACCTGGGCACTGAAATGCAATAGCCTAAGTTGGGGGAAATGGGGGTACCCCAAATCGTCCAATTTCATAGGATGTTCCATTATGAGTCATCTATTTTGTGGTCCTTCATTTGTGGAAACCCTCATATGGTTTGTCATGTGGTATTCTACCCAATTCGCGAGCATTTTTTGCTACCATGAGGCTTTCAACAAGTGACTGGAATGTGGTACCACGGTTGTTAACAAAGCCATGTTATTCCACTTATTCCACATTTCATGATGAACGATCAGTGGTTCCCCCAAACTTTGATGTAAAGCAGCCGGCTCTTGAAGGTTTGCTGCGGTGTGGCTTGAAAAATCTGCAGATCCCAAGAAGGATGCGCTGATGGCCATGTCATGTTGAAAGCTAAGCCAGAACTTGCATGACCTTGGCATATCTTGGCATATCTTGGCATATATTGGCATATCTTGGCATATGAAAATCTAAGGTTTCGGACGGTTTCTGAACACATGGGACGGTCACTGGCTGTTTCGAGGTCCAGATGTGAGCGATTTGGATCCCAAGAAGTTCGTGACTTGCTGGACTTTATTTGCAGGGAGAGAAGCGTCAAGCTTTAGCGATTACCATCCAACAAGTGGCCAGCCGGCAACTGCGCGAAGTCCCAATGGCCCTAAGGACTTCAGTGGTTCATGGACTGATGGTGCCATTCAGAAGTGGGTGGTGCAACTTGTCTGAATGGACGGCCAAAAATGGTGTTGGACATGTTGGATTCGTGGACCCCGTGGACCCCGTGGACCGTGTCCAGGTCGGGCACCTATCCGACCATCGGCCAGGGCTTCAAGGTGGAGAAGTACGGCGCTGAGGCCGTGCGGGACGTTGGCGCCAAAGGCGCGGGGCGGATCCCAGGTGGAGGGATTCACCAAGCATCCCATCATATCCCAAGATTCAACACCCATTCAGAAAGGTCCCAGATATATATGGTTTCATATGATTTTCATATGATTTTCATATGATTTTCATATGGTTTCACCGGAAAAAGCCATGGTTTCTGAGGGTTTTTCCATACTGGGATGGGAGGATTCAACCAGGCGCTGTGGTGGGCATCTATGAGAATGATGAAGCTGCTAAGACCGTCACTGAGCTCTTCACAAAGGCCGTCGAGCTTGGGGGGAGACACACCTACAGATGGGTCAGATTTAGTATGGTGCAATCATTGAATCATGCATGATTGATTTTTTTTGGGGGGTACATCAGTCATGTCATATTATAAAATGCCAGTGTTTTGGTTCTCGTTTTTCTTCTCACCAGAGTGGTTATGTAAGTGACAGGTAGCTCCAAAAGAGAAGCCACTTGGTAGCAGAGAAGCATGCAGATGGCAGCACTTCAGGGTAGACTTTCCAACTCTAACTGGCTTCCAATCTTGGGAAAAATGGAAAAACTGAACCGTGGTTTCCCTTTCTGCATGGAACAAATCTGGCGATTCAGACTGAAATCCGTGCTCGGCATCCCATTTTCCGCTTTTACCTCCATATGTGATGACATCCCATTCAATTCCAACCTTTCCAAGACCAACATCACAGCAAAAAGGGTCTGAAGTGGCCATGATTTTTCTGTGGAAATCCTGGATTTTCATCATTTTTCATTCATGTTCATTGTTCATCATGAAAAAATTGTGAATGCCTAAGATCAACAGAATCCTCTGGGTCAGTGGCCTCTATGCTGACTGCACCCAGGGACTGGCGCTTCACCGCCGTCCTTCGGTCCTCCTTGGAGACACCCGACGTCCTGGGCGTGCGCGGAGAAGTCTCGGCGCAGATTACGGTGCTGCACGGCGAGAAGAAGTACGTCCTGAAGGAGGGAGGGAGCTGGTTCTGGAGCTGGTTGCTGGAAGATCTATGAAAATTGATGGGGCAATTTTTGACGCTTTGGCTTATTTTTGACTAATTACCATGGTTTACACTTTTGACTAGGGGATGAAAACATATATTTGGGACCATATCGGTGGTGTTCAATGTTAGGATGGAATTAGTAGAGCTGGATCTTTAACCCCCAAAAACCATATCAACATCTTAAACAGATCTAAACAGTTACTGTATTTTGGAGTGACTTTTCCTGGAGGTTTGGAGGTTTGAAGCGAATGGTACTTTTCCTGAGCGGACTTGCCGCATCCGGAAGCAATGGTGGTTGTAGGCCATGCTTACAGTAGTGGATGACACCAGCCGAAGTTAAGAGACTTGGTACTGCCCCATTTCTTCACCCAAAATCAACAGGTCCATGTCTTCAACCAAGGCTTTGGAGGGATTCATAGGACATCTAACCCCGGCAAAAATATAGATAACAAACATATAGATCACATACGACAATATCAAGGATGAACAATATTGGGGGTATTCAACTGGGATGTTTCCGCACCCCTGAAGCTGTCAGGAGGGCTTGAGCGAAGAGGCTGATTGACGCAGCCTTGCATGTGGTGTCATGCCATTGAGGGATCTATCCAAACGAGGGGCCGGAATATTAAGAGTCTACTGTATCTATTAACGAATCTACTACCTCTCTGTTTCTATACATATCATACTTCTGTACAGGTATATAGAGTATACAAATACGCTTAAGGGGATTTTCCCTAAAACAGAAGAAGATGCACTGGCAGACTTGTCCGAGAATACGCCCCTGTAGGTGGCCCCTCTATTGGAGGATGTCCCTCACGGCACAGGCCCTGAAAAAACTCCTTGCAGACATCCTGGCCAAGAAAGCCAAGCCGCCCCTTGGACTTGGACTTGCCCCGGGATCTTTGCAGATGGTGAGCTATTGGGTTATACACCCCTCAATCACCCTCAATCACCCTCAATCACCCTCAATCACCTGTTTTTTTTAAGGGGAAGCCCTGAGAACTTGAAAACTACCATAGATTTGCACCGCAGGTGGCATTGGATCATGTTGTTTTGGCTTTACAAAAGAAGAACTTAAGAAGAACCCGGTGAATTCCTACTATTCGAAGCTTTGGAAGGGCAACGGCATGCAACGGCTGAGGCACTACAAGAGTGCTGCTGCCCCACAAGCTACAGAGGATGGCGTCACGATCTTGACAGGTGCTCAACTGCAACTGGGCTGAGCCATGAACTCCGCATCTGAGCGGATCGCCGGATCGCCAGGTGATACCTTTGAGCAGATTGCCATGGATTCCAAGAAAGATGTTTTCGCCACCTAGCTGCAGTGGGGTGGAGCTGTGAGGATTATGCAGATGCCTTCAGTGACATGGAAGATTTGACATTCAGATTTCAAGCTGAATAAGCTGAACATTTGGAACTTCATGGGACAATCTTAGCAGACCAAATGCGAAACCACTCCAATCATTTTCTTTGCACAAGATATATATATATATATATATTATATATTTTTTCTTTTTTTAAAACACATTTTCCCCTAACCTTGAAACGCTTTGACGCAATGGTGTTTCCCCATGGTGGTTGGACGTCAGGTGGAGTTTTACGCCCCTTGGTGCGGGCACTGCCAGAAGCTGGCGCCCGTCTGGAGCGAGTTGGCGAAGAAGGTGCCGTGGCAACTGGCGCCGGTTTTGATTAAGATATGCAGACTGCTTGTTTGGATTTAAATCTATTTGGATATATTATATATGATGATATATATATATATATACACGTATAACATGTATTTTTATGGATTTATGACAGCTGGAAGGTGAAACATGCATGAAATGATGAGAGAACCATCAGCTGCATCAGCACAGAGTTGACATGAGTTTACCGCATGTCTCATTTGTTTGGGTGTTGCCTTTTGGAGATCGATCTGACAGGTGGAGAAGCAAGGCTTTGCAGCTCGACTTAGAACTGGAATCCTTTCAGTTCTACTTTTTGATGTGGGAGTTTAATGGTTGATTATGGTTGATCATGGTTTGGGATGGTTTATGGTTCTGGTTTGGGACATTTGGGACGGGCTATGATGGGCTCTGGAATCCTAAGGATCCCCGAAAAAAGGTTAGTGGGAGCCTCATGTGGCCCACCTTTTCCTTGGGCCCCTTGGGTCAACCAATCGGATCTTCGGCTTGAGGCCAAGAAGGGCGTTGTGGTGGCCAAGATGGATGTCACGGTCACCTGATTGATGAAAAGATATGGAAAGATCACAGATGAACATGGGAAAAAGGGGAGAAGCCAAAGATGTTCAAAGATTTTCGAATGATGGTTGAAGTTTGAAACTGGCAGGAAAATGAATGTGAGGAGCAGATCACCGGCTTCTTGGCTCGAAATGGATGTTTCTGAAACATTCTGAAACGGTGTTCCCGAACGGTGGTGGCTCGGCTCAGGTTATCCCAGCCTAATTCTGTACCCCGCAGTGAAGAAGGAGAAGAAGTCCTTGCCTCGGGGATGGAGAGACGGCCGACAGCCGATGATTTTTGATGATTTTTGGTACCAAGGATGAGACAGAAGCTGATCTATGGAGGTCAGCGGGAGTTCGATCCTCTGATGGATTTTGTGGTCAGGACCTCAGTGTGGTCCCAAAGTTTTGGAGATTTTCCATGATTTTCCAACCATGAATGGCCATGGCCCAGATATTTCACTCTGTGTCACTATGTTTCACTGGGATTTCTCATGAAATTCTGCGAGGTGGAAAATTCTGTGAACCTCGAAGATGTGGAGATGGCGGATTCTGTGGGAAAGCAGGCCTCTTTGGCTGGGAGCCTCGGGCCTCAAACCGCTCTGAAATTCTGCTGTTACGTAGAACCTCCATGGGAACTTTGTTGCACCTGAGGTGGACAGAGAACGAAAGAAGAAAAAGAAGGACTGAAAGAAAATCACAAGGGAAGATCAAGTTGTTTGAAAAGTTGAAGAGACCATTTGACAATCTCATTGCTGCAAATTTTAGGTGTTCAAAATGTTCAAACTGGCCATTTTTGAGCTTACCAATCCAATCTCAGCTATTTGAGGAGCTGTGATCAAAGAATTCAGCAGTGCCCCAGCCTCTGGTGGGGTTTTCATGTCTCGTTTGGGCTTCGATGATATTGTATTCCAAACAGATATTGCTGAGTTCCAGATCTTTTCCATTCTTCACATTGGATTCCTTTTTTTGGTCTTAGAAAAACATGCCATTCCAATTTTTAATGATTAAACATCCGCCTTCTGATTGTTATTCCATTGTCCCATCAAGCCTCCAACCCCCCCCCGAGGGACTTTCAGCGCGATGTGGGTCTGCGAATTACGGCTGGGTCGCGAAGGAGCTCCCTACAGAGAGGAGCTCACTGCACTTGGCATTGGCCAGAAAAACTGCGACCCGGGGTGAAAAATGTGCTGCGATGACATCCCTTGTTGATGGAACCTAGCTGAAAAAATATTCATGTGATATCTTGAATAGGTAAAATTCCATTTCCGGAGTTTTCTGAAGCGTTGATCATTCGGAACCTGCATGGTTTGGAAAAAGTCGTGGTGCTTGTTCTATTTTTCTTGGTGTCTGAGTCACGTGGTGCAGGTTCTACGCTTTGGCCTCAGTGACCGGTGAGTTTCCATCTTCATATCTTCATATATCTTCAATCCTTGGATGTCTTCAGTCGTTGGCTTGTTGCAAGGGAACATCAACAGGAAAACCAATCTACCCACCCAACATAGGAGTTTCCTCCGTCAATTTCCCCAATCCAAACCAGATCTGGGATTTTTCCCAAACCTTGAGCCGAACCTTGCGAAGCCTAGGCCATTCACCGTGGATTCCGGGCCCAAAAGCGAAAGATGAAAGCGCCGCGACCCCAGCCCGAGCCGTCTCTGCCGTCTCTGCCGGCCCCGCCAGCTGCCCCGGTGCCGAGGCCGCAGCCCAAGTTTCCCAGCCCGGTGCTGTCAGAGGAAAGCCGGCAGTGGGGAGCTCGAAACTTCGGCGATACGGCATGGGTGAGCTCTTGAAACCCACTGCAGGATGATGTGGGAATGTGTGGGAATGGGGGTGTCATCGATAGCATAGTCCTTGGAAAATGGAATTGGCCATGCAAAACATGAACTTTTCACCATTTTACATTGAAGATGGACACTTCTCTTCCTGCCATCTTCGCATGGTTCTGTTCCAAGTTTTAAGTCGCAGCCGGGTTGGGAAAGACATCAGCGACTCGCGCCCAATGTGCAGGGAGAGGCCTGTTGGTCAACTGTTGGTCAACATTGGTCAACTCGTTACTACCAAGCCTGTGAATGGCCACAGTTATAACAGATTTCATCAGATTTCACCAGTTGGAGAAATCCTCAAATAGATAGAAACGTTGAACACCTGGAAATTACCGTGGGAATATCATGTCTCTAACATCCTGGAAACACTTTTCAATGTTTTTGGGGATTGCTATTTTTTGAGCTTAGGGAATCAAAAACATTCAAAAACTATTAGGACTTAGGGCTATATATTTTTCCATCTTTTTCCCTAAGATTTCCTGAGGATAATTTGAAGTTAGCAACTGCTCCCATGTAGGGATGGTCGGATGGTCCAAGGGGATCATCCATGGTCATCTTCGTCACTGGTCATCACACTTATCATAGTCGAACCAAGGAATTTGATGATATTTGATGGTAATCTAAAACCCATGGTTTGATGATATTTGATGGTAAAAAACATCTAAAACCCAATCAAAACCCATGGTTTCCGGTGGATTCTCCCAATCAAAACCCATGGTTTCCGGCAGATTTTCCCCTGCCAATCCAGCTGCCCCTACTGCCCCTGCCGGTAGATGGCGGAGTGGAAACAGCTGACACCCCGAAGGAAGCAGGTGCAGGGACCGGTGCAGGCTCTTCTAATTCTACCACTTCAATGGGTTATATAAATATATAATAGAAGTTCTATAGAAGTTCTATAGATGTACATAGCCCACTTATAACATTTTATAACTATACATAAACTCTACACTAACAATCATTGACATTCATTGACTACATTTAACTACCATCACTATGATTGGAGGAGTTCGCCCAGTCCCAGGCTCGAGACGTTGGTACTCTACTCCTTCGGGCTTGCCCGCCTTGTTTGAGTTTACCATGGCTATGAGTCCTTACTTAATGGTGGATGATTGGACCCTCGAACCATTAAAATCCGTGTTTTTTTTTAAAGGAAAATCATGGAAGGTTTGGGGTTCTATCAGTGGACATCGGCTTTCGCTTCTTTCAAGTTCTTTGCGCGTCTCTTGTTGATGAAACTGATGAATCAATGGTATGAATGAAGCGAGCCACGAACCAACCGCAGCAGCCCCAAAAACGTTTCCTCATCATTTTCTACCGAAAAAACCAGGGGTTTGTGATGAAACTTGAAACCAACAATTTTTTTTGCCGGTTTCTCGGGCTGGTGGCCAGGTGCCGCTACCACCAGCGCCACACTTGGTCCACGGCCGGGGCGCAGATGAGCTGAAATCGCAAGCGTCTCACCAGGTTCAGAGCTGCTAAGCAGCCTAGATGTCCCAAAAAATGAGGGAATCAATGGGGAGATTGGTTGACTAGTTTATGTTTCTTATGATTATCTGGTTGGTGGTTTAGAACCATGGAATATTATGACTTTCCATATATATATATATTTATGGGAATGTCATCATCCCAACTGACTTTCATATTTCAGAGGGGTTGAAACCACCAACCAGTTATTGTATGTTTACTATTGTGATTATGACGATGATTGTGATCATTATGATTATTCTGACAGTAGGATTATCATGACTAGTACTGCGATTATGACGAGAATTACTGCAATCATTATGATCATTATCATCATTATTATTTGAGATGATGGACATTTTGTTCCAACAAATTCCCCACTACCCGAAACATAGACCATCACATGATATAAACAGACTGAGTTGTGAGCTTTTGGTTGTTGGGGGCTATCCCACTTTTTGGGACAGCCGTGTGGGAGTCGTTTTCGCCCAGAAAAATGGCACTGCAGAGAGACTTGGCTAATGGTGTGTGAAGTCATTTCTTGGGATGGCTAAAAAACCTTACCTGTTTCTGGTAAGATGGTAAGATTTTTGGATGCCTTCTTATTAGGATTACATGAGAATCCATTAAGATTATTGGAAATTCCATATGATGGATGTAAGGATTCCATGTAATACTGGATATGGATTTTTGGATGCTTTCATATTATCCAGTTATTTTCCAGTCTTTCTCATTGGATTACATGGGAATCGGTGATTTCCGTATTTTGGCTGAGGCATCAGCAGATTTCTGCATCCTCTGCAGCTATTTCCCCTTAAAAAGCTGTAGCTCCAGACGAGTTGTCTCTGGGGTTAAAGTTGAAGTAGTTGGCGCTATGACCTCCCCATCCAACAAGAGTGAAATGCCTGGCACAGTGCGAGTGGACTGGAATGACACTTGGATCTGGTTACATGTGCCATATGTTATGTATCCATATGTCCGTTTGATGGGTATATTATACCGTGTTTCTCAAAGTTGATGCCTCTGGATGTCCCATCCAAGAACATCATTTTTCTTGTTGGGCAAGAATGGAACATCACTCTCCAACTAATTCAACTAATTTCCAACTTTTCCGTTTTCTTTTTTGGACATAAGGCTTTCATGATGTCATTGGCAGGTATGGCAGCAAAAATTTTCCAGGCTTCCCCAGCCCTTAGGACGTGGACTTGGTGGCCAAGATGAAGAAGAAAGGGGGCATCGAGGCCGCGGGGTTGTCAGCCTATCTTTCCATATCCATGATGCATATCCATAATTATCACAAGTTGTGCCTTTTTTTAGAACAATAAAAATATATATATATATAAGTATTTAAATCTAAACACACACACACACATATATATATAAATAGATAAATCAATATAAATACATGAATAAGTAGATATGTATATATATATATATGCACATATATATTTACACATTGCTATAATACATATATACACATATATCTCCTGCCGGGCAATCTATCCATCCATATCTATCTATTTCTACATCTACATGGCCATGGCTGGTCACCAGGAGAAGCAGATTCTGACGAAGGTCAGCGGTTTCGCCGTGCCTGGCGAGCTGCTGGCCATCATGGGTCCATCGGGCGACTCTTGGCACAGACCCTCTGAAATTTCAAGGGATTAGAACGGATATATCATGAGAATATCTATTGAGATAATATCTATTGATTATATCTACATATTTATAATATCTATTGATGATATCGATAGATTATATCTATAGACAATATCCATAGATGTTGTTCGATCATATCATGACAACATCTATAGGCTATAGGTATGTTTTTTCTCCAATTTTCGGGTTCACGGATATTTTTTTTGGGGTTTCTTCAAAGTGCTGGATCCCCAAAATGGGTTTCGATACTAAAATGGTCTAATTTGGATGATCTGGGGGTACCACCATATTCGGAAACCTCCATATCATGATATATCTGTATACATAACTAACAGTAAAAAAAAGGCCAACAAACAAGACTGGTGATCACCAAGATCTCAACATATGTTGGATGTAATGAATGTCATGGTTTAGAAAACAACCATAAAAAGTGATCATTTAGATATTTTTGTGGTTTTTGTAGTTTATTGATTTTGTTTGCCCGGTTACAACTGCATCTTGGGGTGAAAAGGGCTGGTGTGAACAGGTACAGGCTCAATGTCAAGAAATATCTGCAAACACTGGCACCAAATATCGCAGAGGTTGGAAATCAGTGCTCTGTGGGTCTGAGGCAGGGAAAACATCCCTGTTGAATGTCTTAGCAGTTCGCACTGCTCCGACTTCGGGCGAACTCAGCTTCAATGCGACACTTGGCTGCGGTGGCTGGACCTGCTGGCGAGCTTAGGGATGTGTGGTGACCGTGGTGCTGAGGTCGCAATATTCGAAATCTTTGCAGGGAAGAGTAGCTTATGTGCACCAACAGGCCACTTGGCTGCTTGCAATTCTTCAAAGTGTTGGACCAATTTGCCAAGTGGACAATGAGGTTTTAGATTTCCCCAGCTCAACGTCTGGATTTGATCACAGGTCGCAATATGTCGCAATACCCTCTGGTAAACTAACAGTTTGCTATTGAAAATGGCCATTTATAGGTAAACCAACATAGCTATTGAAAATGGCCCAGTCGAAATAGTGGATTTTCCCATTAAACATGGTGATTTTCCATAGTTTTGTGAAAGTTTACCAATGGATAACTGTGGTAAAATTGTCATCCGAGGAAATGCTTCTGGAGGCTTACACGCCGCGGGAACATTTGCTGTTCCAAAGCACGCTGCGTATGCCCCGGGACGTCACCAAAGCGCAGCGGGAACAACGTGTGGACGCCTGTATCAAGATGTTTCTTGGCCCAGTGGAAGCCATGGGTTGGAAGGTGGAGATCCCAACATGTCTCAACTCCCGACATTGGACCAGGGCAAAACTGGTGGAATGATTTGGGTATGGATCAATACCTATAGATACATTTTTAGTGGGATGAACATCCATTTACCAGCTATTTTTGGGGTTCACTAGGTACCAGGGTTTTGACCCATCCCCAACTGGTGGAATGATTTCTGATTCTGAAATCTGCAGCTTTGCAGATTTGGCGACAAAACCGAGGCTCGGCTTGGAGTTGCTCAGCTGCAAGGCTCTTCGGGAGCCCTTGACTTCGAGGGGAGTTCATGCCGTTTATGACATGGGAAACAGCAAAGCCAGGATGACTCCATTTTTCACAGATCTTTCCACCACATGGTCAGATGGAACATTTTCCACCACATTTTCGTCAGATGGATGGCTTAAGAATTGGATCTGCATTTGCCAAGTTTGCAAGGAAGTGTCAGCACAGCCTCATAGGCTGGAGTTGCAGCGAATGATTGCAGTTCTGGTGCGGCCCCACAAAAACCGTGATCAATCTCGAATTCCATCATCATAACTTGTGGATCTTCCAAAAAACACGAAAAACTATGAAAGGAAAGTGGCCAGACTTAGAGTGGGATGCCATTATTCCAGATACAATCTTCGTTGGCAGATTGAGCAGGCGATGTCTACCATGGCATCTCCAAAAACGAGAAGCGCAGAGTCACCTTTGCCACGGCAGCTGGATGAACATGGCCGTTGTTACAGGGGGATTCCATTGAAATGTGGCCCAACATGGCCCAACGGAGAAGAAACACTGGGGAAGTTCCCAACCCCACTTGACAAATTTCACACCTCGGAGACACCAGCGATTGTTGATGAATTCGGAGGGTGATACCCCAGCCTTTGGTAGCCACTGAGGAGATTCTCACTCAGCCAGCGGTGTTGTATTGTGATGAGCCCACTACTGGTTTGGTATCTCGTCAGCGTTGCGGATTTTGGAGGGGTCCACTGTGACCCAATCCTGCACCAATTGGGAACTAGTTGGATTCCTATGAAATACTGTAAATAGTTGGATCAAAATGGGATAAACCATCTCCCAGCTGGTGCAGGATTTCTTCCATCAGTATGCGTTTCCATTGAGACCATTGAGTGGTTTGGGTTGATGATGTGGAATCCCTGAGATTTTTTCATTATGAAGCGACACCAAATACAACATCAGCCATTGATGACAAACACAAGAAACTGTATGATATAAAACCCAGAAAGGTCAATCGAAATTATCATGAAATTTGTGACATGGATGGATTGTGGATGGATTTTGTTTGCATCTCCATTGTTGTTGATGCCATGGCTTTCATATTTGATCTCCTTCAGATATTTTTCCATATTCGTTTGGATAAAAAAATGGCTCAGGCTCCATCAAAAGTCACCGCCGTGCCAAGGACAGTGTCATGGCCGAGGTGATTGTGAAGTACATGAAGGCTCGGCAGGGGCACAACTTGATGCGTTTCGTGGGAACCCCAACGTGGCGAATTTTGGGAAAATCTCAATTTGAAAGATACCATGGTTATCCGCGGTTATCCGTGGTTATTCGTTGTCGATGATGATTTTGGCGTATTCATCATGGATTTTGATCATATATTTTACTGATTTTTACTGTACATGTTCACATCCTTTCGGTGGCGCTTCATCTCGCGCATGGTCTGCCACTGCTGGCCGTGCTGAAGGCCATTGCAGAAGAAGGGCAGAAGGGGCAGAAGGTGACAGTCATTGCATCCATCCATCAACCTTCCTCCCAGGTGGACGATGGCCGCTGGGTACAGTGGTAAAATCATCCGAAGATTTTCTAACCTGCAGCTGGAATGGATTTCGGATGCTTAAGACCGGTCGGGTTTCAGAATTTGGTCCAATCATGATTTCTAGCATCAGATTTTTCTGTGGGTTTCCGATCCAATCATGACTTTCGGGATGTTGAATTTGGACCTGTACCCTCTAGCCTCAGTTAAGCAGCAACTGATATCTTCTGATTGGATTTCGCTTGAGTTGCCAGTGGCCCAGTCGCAGTGATTTTGCTTCTGCCAGGTGTTTCGGCTCTTTGACCGGCTGCACTTCTTGGTGGATGGCCGAACAGCCTACTTTGGAGCGGTGTCCAAGTTGGAGAGCTACTTCGAGAGCATTGGCTACACCATGCCCGACCACACCATGCCAGCGGACTTTGTCATGAGACTGTGCCTCGGGAGAGGAGACATTTCTGTTGTGTGGATCTTTTCAGATGGTGAACAGCAAGACCCCAACTCAACCAACTCAACCAACTCAAACAACTCAGTCAACTCAAACAACTCAATCAACCCTCTCTCTCTCTCTCTTCTCTCTTCTCTCTTCTCTCTTCTCTTCTCTCTCTCTCTCTCTCTCTTGAACTGTCAATGAAACCGAGAACTAGCGCCTAGGGGTAGGGTTTACCCACGTTTACCCCATCAACTCATTCAGTTTGCCACGGCTGACCGGCAGGTGCATCGACCCACGAGACCCTGAAGGGGCGGCCAGCCGACGTGTGGCCATCAGTTCCTGGGACAAAATCCGTGTCCTCCAAAGTTGGGAAGAAATGTCAACGTCAGAAATCTTCAGCTAACTGGAACTGGACTTGGTTGACCTGATATCTTGAGGATATTTAGATGATATGGGCCATATCTTCTTGTGTCCTATTTCTGTGAACTTGGGACCTGGGTTCGGGTTCAACTCTAAGGTGATGCCTGGGACAAGCAGTGGCCCAATGAGGATGCGCGTGCCAATGGAGCGCCCATTGGGATGCTCCCCAAGGTTCGGCAAACTCAGTGGGGATGGGCGATACCATCCCATGTCAGCCCTGTGTTAGTCGCTGAAGCACCTTTTGTTCGAGGACAAGTCGGAAGTTTTCGACAGCGACCGCCAGACCAACTGGTGCATGCAGCTGGTTCACCTAACAAAACGTGAGGCCCGAGGGGATGGATTTTGGAGGGGAATGAATGAAGCAAAAAACAATTCTCTTGAAAGCATGGCATGGATCAAACTCGTGCTGCAAAATTGCACGTCCAATCCCATCGGCAAAAATCGGCAAACATATGCCAAAACCCAGATCCCGCACTTTTTTCCTGCCCGGTTGTGATTTTTCTGCCAGCCACCCCATTGGTGACACTGCTGGACAGGTCATCATGAAGGTCCGTTCGAAGGCGGATCTGCGCTCAGCCTTGCTGCGGACCCTGGTGCTGGGAGTTCTCTTTGGACTGACCTTCCTGCAGCTGGAGAAGAGACAAAGTGAAGCTCGGCAGTCTGAAGGGTTTCAGTATATAACAGTTGTATATCCATGTATAATCCATGTATATCCTATATTTAGTGTTTCACTTAAAGATTCTTAAACATACATGGAAACATGGGTTTCCATCATAGAAAACTGTTTGTTTCGGTGGATCGGCTCCTTGAACAAAACCTACACGAAGAATCGCAGCCTTTTTGTATAAACTGCCTGCAGATGCTTTTGTGAATCATGTTTTCTTTCCTTGGCATGGCAATGGGTTTCGTACAGAGCTACTGGCCTCCAACCGGCTTTTTTCTTTTTTGTTTTTGCCTGTTTCCTTTTATATATTTTTATATGATTATTGTGACCAAGGTTGTGGTTAAGACTTTTCCCTTTTTTTATATGATTGGTGTGACCGTTTGACAGGGCATTGATTGGGGCTTGATCAGGCGCTGTTCACTATCAACGGATGCCTCTTCTTCACGATGATGATGGGAGTAATGAACATCGCAACTCGCACCAAAGGGTGAACTTGTGAGTTGCATTCTGTCACCACCTGCATACAATTTGTGTTGATCCCTTGGCAAATGGCATGTTCCCAAGAACTAACTCATTCCGTCCCAGAGCTAGAAGCACCTTAATACATTGGATGAATCAAAGATAATGAAAGAATATACCCTCTGGTTATTTAACATAGCCATGGAAAATTGCCCATAGAAATAGATGATTTGCCTATTACTATTAATAGCATGGTGATTTTCCATGGCTATGTTAAAAAACCAGAGGGTGAATCGTCACATTTTTCAGCTGTCCGTTCAGAATGGCCCGCTGCCCAGTGTATGTCTGCAGCGATGGGTATCCCCACGCGTTTGCCCACTCTCATCCGTGAACATCGCAATGGAGCGTATGGAGTGCCGAACTCAGTGGCTGTGACATGGGGGTCATGCCATTTTTATGATATTTCTATCGATTTCCATATGCTTCATATATTTATATTTTTGGTGGCTTGAGATGCTGTTTTTCTTGGTGGTGGACGGTTTTTAACATCAATTTTTGTTGGTGACATACGCAGGAAATCAGGCAAAAGAACTGTTCAAGGAGTCCCTAAAATCGGTGAAATGGTGTCTTTTTCAGCTTCCGTTGCCATGAACGGAATCTTGGAAGATCTACTGGAAACCCTTGGTATTTTGTAGAAACAACAATGGGAAGTCCAACATTTTTCTGAAAATGCCATGTTTTTTGGCCATGAAAACTCCAGGTGCCGGCCATGTATCTCAGTAAAGCCTTGGCAGATGCCCCCTTTGACTTCTTAGCAGCTGGGCAGAGATCGGAGTCTTTCTGGGTGAAGCTTTGGGAAGAATTGGGTGCTGACTTATTTGCCAAGAGACTCAACTTTTTATTTTAGACTAGATGATGAGTGGTTGGTGGTGACTGGAACCATGGAATTTTATATGACTTTCCATTCAGTTGGGAATGGAATAATCATCCCAACTGACTTTCACACGTATTTTTCAGAGGGGTAGGTCAACCACCAACCAGGTAAGTCATGATGAGTTTTCCAATAAGTTTGATTCCCCCAAAATATCTCAACTGGATAATGAGATGGTTTAAAGATCTTTTTCCAATGGAAAATAATGGAGATGAGATAATATTATTAACCAATATTAATCATATAGGTAATTTATGGGTATTAATAATCATTGACCATATTACTAATATTAACCCACCATAATAATCATTAACCATATATTCATAGTAACCATTAATAATAACCATATATAATAACCATTAATAGTATAGTATATTACCATATTAACCATATATTCATAGGTCAGTGAAATATTACAATTTACCCAGATATATTATTAATAGTAACCATTAATAATAACCATAATACCATTAATAGTATTATTAACCATCTATTAACCATATATTCATAGGTCAGTGAAATATTATAATAGTATAGTATATTACCATATTAACTAATTATATATTAAAACCATATATTAACCATATATTAACCATATATTAACCATATATTACCAACCAATGGTAGGTCCGCTTTTTTTTGGTGCGCTGAGATCGCCCTACTTTGGAGCAGCCTGATGTATTGGATGGTCGGCTTCCGTGACGACTTCGGGCCGCCCCGGCCGCGTTGGACACGTGCAAAACGCGTATGTTTTTCGAGAGTCAACGGGGGCATAACTGGCATAACTACCATGGAAAATCCCTTATAAATGGGGTTTATAGCTGGGAAAATCATCTATAAATGGACCATTTTCCATAGCTGTGATAAATTGTCAGAGGGTATATATAACTGAATCATAGCTGTTGCAACTTAAGGCATTTCCACTGAAGTATGGTATCACATCAGAATTTTCACCTTATGCTTTTGGAATCTCCACTTTCGATCTGATAGATTTTACTACTTTTTATTGTTTCTTGACTATGACTTGGTGGTCTGCAATTTGCGTTTACAGGCACTACCTGTACTTCTTCGTGGTCGTCTATGCCCTGACGATCGTGGCGACTGGTGTGGGCTACTTGGGTGGCTATACCGCACCCGTTGCCGCCATTGGGATGTTGCTGGGCTCTGGTTGGAATAAGAAGTGCAGGCCACGCATTTGGGCAGTGAAATAGCACACACAGACGGACAGAAAGACAGACAGACAGACAGACCGACAGACCGACCGACCGACAGACCGACAGACCGACAGACCGACAGACCGACAGACCGACCGAAGACCGACCGACCGACCGACGGACGGACAGACAGACAGACAGACAGACAGGCCGTGCGGACAGACAGACATACATGTTATATATACATATGCATACATGTTTTATATATACATATACATGAATACATTGTTACATGCAAATACACACATATGCATACATATACATGCATTTACAGACATATGAATATGCATACGTATGCATACGCACCCATACGTACGCATAGTATACATACGTATATAGGTACACATACGTACGTACATACAAACATACACAACTACATATATACATACAAATACACATACACATACACATACACATACAAATACACATACACATACACATACACACATACACACACATACATACATACATACATGCATGCATGCATGCATACATACATACATACATACATACACACACACACATACACACACAGATACACACATACACACATAGATGCATGCATGCATGCATACATACATCCATCCATCCATCCATCCATCCATACATACATACATACATATCAATACATACGTATCAATACATGCATATCGATACACACCATACCAATACATACATATCAATACATACGTATCAATACATGCATATCGATACACACCATACCAATACATACATATCAATACATACATATCAATACATACATACCTATACATAAATATCAATACATACAAATCAATACATACATATCAATACGTACATATCAATACATACATATCAATACATACATATCAATACATACATATCAATACATAAATATCAACACATACATATCAATACATACATATCAATACATGCATATATACACATCAATACAAACATATCAATACATACATATCAATACGTACATATCAATACATACATATTAATACATGCATATCCATACATATATACATATATACGTACGTACATACGTACGTACATACATGCATGCATACATACATACATTAATACATTACATATATTACATACATTACATACATAACATACATTTGATACATTACATACATATCATTACATGCGTTACATACATATCATTACATACATTACATACATTACATGCATTACATACATTACATACATTACATACATTACATACATTACACACACACACATACATACATACATACATACATATATACATACATACATACATTCCATACATTACATTACATCACTTTGCATTGCATTGCATAGCATTACATTACATACATACATATACATACATAAACATACATCGACATACATCTACATACATCTACATACATCTACATACTACATACATACTACATACATACTACATACATACTACATACATACACGCACATATACATACATATACATACATATACATACATATACATACATACATATAAATACATATACATACACGCATATACATATACATACATATACATAGATATACATACATATGCATACATATAGATATATATACATACGTACTAATACATTGACATACCAATACATACTAATACATACTAATACATACTAATACATACTAATACATACTAATACATACTAATACATACTAATACA
>Ga0126342_10006178_pt1 | contig 21176 bp, 16 predicted proteins | sample Cyp1metagenome_FD_92528 | JGI IMG/M metagenome (GOLD analysis project Ga0126342, IMG submission 92528) | Coral microbial communities from Lord Howe Island, Old Settlement Bay, Australia - Cyphastrea 1 metagenome | ecosystem: Host-associated > Invertebrates > Cnidaria > Coral ...
CCCCATGTGTTGGTTATAAATCTTACAAACACCCATCATATCCCCATGTGTTGGTTATAAATCTTACTAACACCCATCATATCCCCATGTGTTGGTTGTAAATCTTACAAACACCCATCATATACCCATCATATATCCATCATATCCCTATGTGTTGGCTATAAATCTTGCAAACACCCATCATATCCCCATGTGTTGGTTATAAATCTTACTAACACCCATCATATCCCCATGTGTTGGTTGTAAATCTTACAAACACCCATCATATCCCCATTATCCATGCTTGGTTTGATGTTCCCATTTGTCGGCCTTTCAATCGGCCTTTCTTTCCCACCGTTCATCTCAGTCACCATTTCCTGACGTGTCTGCGGCTGCGGATGTCCATGCCAAATACATCTACCCTCTGGTTATGACTAACAGTTAGCCATGGGAAATGGCCCATTTATAGAGGTTTACCTAGCTATAAAATGGTGATTTTCCAAAAGGCCATGTTAGTCATAACCAGATGGTAACCCTAAAAAGAATAGAAAAAGGTGGACTTAAGACTTATATTTGGGTCATTATTGACTTATCCTACCCAAATAGTGATCAAATATATTTATAATAACTAATAACCCTAACAGGTTTGATCACTATTTGGGTAGGATTTTACGGTTTCTATCTTTTTGGAGGTTGCTATGGATGTGTAGCAAGTTTCTTGGCAATCCTAGGGCAAACTGCAAGAGTAGGTGCCCGACCATGGCGACAATGTTGCGGTTGTTGTCACAGTTCTTTGGGGAAAGGAAAAAAAACATTGTTCGGATTGAATTTTCAACAATCCATGTAAAATCCATTCACTATAGATATATTTACTATATTTACTTTGGACATAGCGGTGATATACTTATTTCAGATATATCATTAATTGTAGTTCTGCTTCAACTATGATAAACGCCCTTTCCAAACGATCCACAACGCCCTTCATGGTCCCCTCTGACGATTCACCAGTGAGGTCACTGGTTGGTGGTTGAGCCCTAGCTTCTGAAAAATGATGGAGTGATGGGAAAAATAAAATTCATGTTCCAAACCACCAACCAGTCTATATATATACATAGTTATAGATATAATATCCCATTATATTCCCATTCTATATATATATATGATGACTCTAGTAACGGGAACACATATTGTAAATAAGATATGTTATACCACTCACATACATATTCCCAATATAGATCTTGAGTATATTCCCACTATATACCATTCTAGTACACCGTCATTGTCATCTTGGGTATACCATTATGATTCATGCCTATGATAATATTAATCATAATACTACATTCCCAGAAGAATAATCTATCATAATAGTATTATGATGCTATATGGAGTGTTCCTGAAATAGATCATACCCCTAGAAAGAAATCATCCATTCTATGGTTTTTCTCCATGAAATAAAACATCCAGCTATGGTTTTCCCAATGGAAACCCATTGAAACAACGCCTTGGCGAAGCTCGTTCTGAGGCTGTCCACTGTGGCCTTGCGGATACCCAGGGGATGTCATGGGATATCCTTCAGGATGGCATGGGGTGAGTTGCTCAACCCTTTTTTCAGGGAAGATCTGAATTGATGTCTGGTTGGTGGTGCAATAACCATCTTGAAAAATCATGGACTTCGAAAAAACCATGGGGAGATCATGAAAATGGGATATTTTCATGGTTAATGATCTTAATATCTGGTTGGTGCTACACCTACCCCTCTGAAAAATATTAAAGTCGGTTGGGATGATTATCCCATATATCATGGAAAGTCATAAAAATCATGTTCCAGTTCGCACCAACCAGGATGTGAATTCTTGGTGAATTCTAGATGGTTTTTGAAGGATTTTTTTATAGAATATTCCATGGATATAATATGGCACATCAATTCTACATAACATGCTAGTGGGATATCCTCACCTTGCGGAAGATTTATGGCATTGGTGCCAGGGTCACCCTGGGCCAATCCTGGAGGCATGGTCCTGAAACGGAGGTAATGGGAAAATCATGGCAAAGTCACGGAAAAATAGGGAAAATCGCCGTAAATGGAGGCTTATAGCTGGCAAAACCATCTATTTTTCTTGGGAGATGTTCCAGCAAGCAAAGCTACAAGTGAAAACGCAAGTGTTCTCAGTGGAAAACATTATACATATATATATATATATATATCCCATTAAATCCCATACACTGGCGGCTTCATCCCCAGAGAAGCCCTAGACTTAAGGCAGGTAACCGCATCCAAAAGACCATTGGATTGCAGTGTCGCCACCTGTCGCATGGGGGCGATGGATTTACCTCAGCCACAAACCTTTGACGTTGGGGTGTGCTTCATGCCTTAACAGTTAAGACAAGGATCCTTGAAAAATTTCACCTGTGCCTTATTTGCTGCGATATCTAGTGAATCTTGGGCTGGGTACCGAGAGCGGCGGTGATATGAAGTTCACACTTATCACGATTCAATGTGGTGATTGTTCATAAAACATCATGAAAAACAGCAGTTATCACCATGGGTTAGCCCGCAGTTCCGTCCTGCGTGACATATTGTGACATTGGAAAAGGATGGAAAAGGTGTAATGATGATACCTGAGCACGCACTTACCTGCAAGCCTATCAATCTTCTGAAAATTGATACCCTCTGGTAATTTATTACGTAGCTATTGAAAATGGCCCAGTCGAAATAGTGGATTTTCCCATTAAAAATGGTGGATCTTTCCAGTTCGCTATGTTAGTCATTACCCGAGGGTATTAGTTACCACCGTTGACGTTGCCGCCTTGCTTTCGAACGTGGTCAATGTCGAGATCAGCTCGGTAAGCAATGGCTGAGTGGCTGCCTTGGCCGGGCCATGCCAAGCCATGGGTTTTTTTTTGGTGAAACTACAGCAGGGCTCGGGTTTGATGACCGAAAATGAGAAAATGATCAATGATTATAATATGTTTTATAAATATAACATAATATCAATAATAAAACATGTTAATATCACATAATATATGCCGATATTGGCATGACATTCTCACCCCATGTTTGGATTCACTGAGTAGAAGTAACCCAATTTTGAGTCCATGGTTACTTACAGCATTATCCCCATGAAAAAACTGCCGTGGTGATACCCCTTTTCCAGACACACTCAAATTGACATGTTTGGTTGGTATACCGTGCATATGTCATTGCACATATTCAAATATATCCCCATGAATATGCCATTAAATCATATTAAATCATGGTAAACCCTCATGTTCAATAGTTATAATATGTTATAATTACAATGGTTATAGTGAGCATCAATCACCGAAAGTACCAAAAAAAAGCTCAAAGTGGTTGGATGGTCGAGGTACATGGAAGGCTGGCAGGCAGGCATTGGCCACTTCCTTCGGGTCAAAGTCCTTCCAGGGTCGTCCGAGGAAAGGACAAAAAAAATCAGGAGCTTACCAAATCTGGTAATTTGTTACATAGCTATTGAAAATGGCCATTTATAGTTGATTTTCCCATTAAAAATTGTGATTTTCCATAGCTATGTTAGTTTACCAGAGGGTACCAAATCTGGTCAATCGTGTCCTTTCAAGAAAAATAGAAAAGGGCCGATTCCGTGAATCATGATGATAAGCTACCTATTGGTTGCTGAATGGAGGGAACCTTCTGCCTATAAGTGGAGGTGTTAATGGGAGAATCATCTATAAATAGTGGATTTTCCAACCATGTTTGATTGCCGGAGGGTAGGGAGCTTCCCAAATCTGGTTGTTTGGATCCCACTATTTTTGGCAGAATTTACCACTATATATTTACCACATTTTACCACTATATCATCCTGGAAAACCATAAAGACTAAATTTTCTGTCCGTACGGGTTTGGACATTTTTTGGTCTGTTGCGTGTTTTTTCCAAATACGGCCATGTCCGGCTGCAAACCCTCTACTTACGGGTTAATTTAGTTAATAGTTTTCCTGAACTCTTGGATTTGTCGGACTGGTTCCGACAGTATGAGTGTCTCGTCTAGAGACAGTATTTGGGGCAGTATGTTGACATTTGCTTACTGTTTTTTTTCAACATGATGTTGAAAAAATACTGGTATTTTATGGTACATCCAAATTTGGTGGGAAATATGGCAGTATTTGTGGCCAGATTTGGGTGCCCGATCACGGCTCCCAATTTGCTCCACTTTGGACTGAAATTCCTCTCTTGGAAACTGTCGGAGGATGTCCGAACACGGTGTTGTCAAAGGATTTGAACAACCCTTCACAATCAAAAACCAAAATACGCAATTGAACAAACAAAACGTCCGTTACGGGTAAAACCCATCATGGACAAAAAAAAATGTCCATACGGTTTTCCAGGATGATATATAGTTGAATATCACCGGAAGATCATGATATGTGGGTGTGTCTGAAACTGGGGCTCTCCAAATGGCTGAAAGATTGGGATGGCTAAACCTAGCCGCTATGCCACTTATGGCTAGCCTCATCCGTCAGGGGGAATCAGGTCACTGGATGAAAGGAAAACCAGGTCATCGTCAGTCCACCATTCGGTGGCTCCAGCTATGGCTTATCTGGTTGGTGGTTGACCTACCCCTCTGAGAAATGATGGAGTGAGTGAAAGTAGTTGGGATGATGACTGACATATACCCAACTGTTTCTGGAAGACATTCAAAATTCCCATGGTTCCAGTCACCACCAACCAGTTATGATTACCATCTGGTTATTTAACAGTTCGCCATGGAAAATCCCCATGCTATTCAGTTCGGTAAACCATCTATTTCGATTAGGGCCATCGAAAAACCATGGCAAAGTGTTAGTCACAACCAGAGGGTATATCCCATTAATATCCCATTGAATCACTATAAATTCCCATTCATATCCCATTGAATCACTATAAATTCCCATTAATATCCACTATAAATGGACATTTATGGTGGTGATGCAAAAACGATCCAGCCAGGTCCTGCGAGGCGCCGCTATCCTGAGAAAAACCACACGGACGACATAGCGACAACGGAAGAATCGGACCGAACTCAAGGGACGTTTAGAAAAAAAACGGTAAAAAATCCCTGGTAAACCTACAAAAAACTATGGAAAATCACCATAGAAATAGTGAAATGTCCAATGAAAAATGGTGATTTTCCATAGTTATGTTGGTTTACCAGAGGGTAAAATCCCTGGTAAAATCCATCAATGCCATCCCATGGCGACTGCTTTGGTGCATTCCCTTTCACATTCTGCTGTGGCTGTTTAACCATCCCAAATCCAAATGAAAAACGATCAGTTGACATGTTGAATGAACTGTTGAATTTCACAACACCAAGCAGCAAAAATGGTCACATCACATCAACACCACCGTGCAGTCCTGGCCCTCCAGAACCTGCTGTGTCGCCTCGATTCGGTCTCCAATGTGTCCATAGCGAACTGGAAGTCATGGCCCATGGCTACTTCAATGATTTACCGTTCTTCAAAATGGTCATGTTCCAGTTCGCTATGTTATACCAGAGGGTAGTCATGGTAATCACAAGCTACAAAACATTCGATCAAGCTCACCATCCCAAATTCGGTTCCAGACTTTCTGTCGCTTGTCCTGCAACGATGCTGTCGGATGCCCCGCTGGTGTCTGTTTCAAAATGTTGGTGTCTCTGGAATCGGTCAATTTGTGGTCAGTCGTAAAGAACGACATCTCACAACCAGAAATCCAGATCAATTTAATTTTTGAGATGGTAATATGTAATGTCAATGGATTGGTTTAAAGATTGCTTTCCAGGAACCCCCCCGATTTTTAGCACGGGAGGAAAACATCCCGTGATGTGCACGGTCCTCCTGGAACAAGGTCCGCATCAGATACCCGGCCTGATCCGTCGGAGGCCGTTGAAATTCAGTTTTTGACCTCACGGAAATTGCTGGGTGAACAGCCGCACTTCGACCGACCTGCTCGTGCTTCATCTGAGGAAAGGCCTCGGAAAGCTGGGGAGAGTTGAAACCAAGTCACATCAACTGAAAGAAAAATGTTGACATCCAATAAAAATGGGGGCAACCCAGTGCCATAAACAAGTATACCATTTGGCGATGGTTTATACAACACATAAAATGGTGACTTGGGCATGGTTTCTGGCCACAGCCAGGTGCTGACTGGGCTGACTGGGCTTCGGACGGCTTGAAGAGACGTAACGGTCACCACCTGGACTTGGAGGGTTCCCGGTCATAGCTACCCCATCCAGTCGTCATGGATGACCATAGTATTGAAACAACCGGGGTGACAACTGGGGATTTCCCCATTTGAAGAAACCCCACAATGCAATCTGTAGAAAAGTCTAGTAACGTCTGTCAAAGGTAGCATCCGTCAAGACTCTTGGTGTAGAGAGGTTCAAAAATCAAGACCAGTGCAACAGCAATTACAAAGTGTGTAATTTCATCAAGATTGGCTTGAGATTTGTCTTCCCAAATTCATCTCAAGAATTTGCAGCTCAAAATCTACAATCACCACTGAACTCTGGCCAAACAATCTACCAAAAATCATGATCAGGTAAAGATATGGAAAGCCTATTGCCAAATTCAAAAATCAAGAAATCATCCAAAAAATCCTCCAAAATCCCCAAAAAAAACATCCACCATCAAGGTCGCCCCAGTCGCACCTTGCCCGGGTGACACTCAAGGCTCAGCAAATCCCGCGCCAAAGTTCTTAGAGGGATGAAACCACGTGTCTCCTGACGAGTCGTTGCGAAGCGAAGCTCCAAGGGGTCAGAAAAATATGGAAAAATCACCGATTAGTAACCATATGTAACCATAAATATGGAAAGATATGGAAAAATATGGAAATATATGGAAAAATATGGAGAGATGGGATACCCTTGGGGATGTCATGGGGTGAGTTTCTCAACCCTTTTTTCAGGGAAGATCTGAATTGATGTCTGGTTGGTGGTTTTAACCATCTTGAAAAATATGAGTAAGTCAACCATGGGGAATATGAAAATTAGATATTTTCATGGTTAATGATCTTAATATCTGTTTGGTGGTTGACCTACCCCTCTGAAAAATATGAGTTCGTCAGTTGGGATGATGACATTCCCAACAGATGGAAAAATAAAATTCACACTCCAAACCACCAGCCAGCTGATTAGTAACCCACAAAAAGAATCAAAAAAATAAAAAACTGAATCTTCACGAATACTAATCAAATTGGGATGTACTTTTGTATACTTTTCTATTTAAAATTGGGGATGACTATATTTTGAAGTCTTCCCTGCAAAATCCTGACTGGCGGTCGAAAAATCTGGCTTGGGGTACTGCTGATTGCGAGCCAAAGTGTGCATGGTAAAGAGGTGCGAGCCAACATACTGCGATACTTACAGATGGTTGCGGATGTAGTCCCTGTAGCTCATAGGGGCTGCATCTGAACAGATTTCTTTCAGAAACAATCAGCAATATAAAGCAATGTCCTCTTGCTTGTGTTGAAGGCAGGGTCACCAAAATTCTGCAGACAAATGTTGAAGCAGTTCTTTGGTTTTTTGTTGCTCAGATAGGGTTCCTGAACCCCATTTTCGAGGCCAGGAGATCTTGTGTTTCTGGGGGTTTCACATCACACCGATATTCATGGGGGGGTTCTTGGCATATACGGGGATTTAACGATTACCAATGGAACATGAATAAATAATAATAAATATGAATGTTTTTTTTTTATTATTCGGATATATCACCAACTATATCCAATTTGTGACCGAAAATACCCTCTGGTAATTTAACATAGCTATTGAAAATGGCCATTTATAGTGAATTGTTCCCATTAAAAATGGTGGTTTTCCATAGTTTTTTGTATGTTTGCCAGGCCGGGTAAAGACAAATAGCTCATTGTCATATCGTGTCACCATGGTCCTGCATTCGCCGAATATAGCGCCAAGTCCTGATGCAAATCGGGTTTTCCATCTGGGCAATTTTTTTTAAAAAATGGGATGATTTATGGAAAGGCCAGTGATTTACTATAATCAGGGCAAATAATCCCAATTATTATAAATCTGGGCAAATAATAATCCCATGATTTACAATATATAATTGGACTGATTTATTATACTGGGCAAATAATCCAATGAAATGTTGGGCCATTTTGCGATGATTCCTCTTAACCATGATTCCAGTGAGAACAGGGTTCGGTCGTGATCCAATTTGCCCAAATAAATAGCCTCTGGTGATATGGTTGAAACATCCCGACTATTTGGATTGCTATTATTTTTACACGTTTATGGATGATTTATGGACGATTTTCCCATTAGATCTCCATGTATAGGGGATTTTCCAGCTAGCCACGTTTGATTACCAAAGGCTATGTTGTGAAGTTACAGCAGGGAACTCACCATGGCTTGCTGGCCATGAAATATGTTGTGGAATCTCTTGATTCTCCAACGACCACCTTGCATATTGGAGGGTGCGACATGCCGCTCACATCAACCCTCAATACTTCTGCGGTTGAAATACATTTTTTTTTGGTGGGAGTCGGCTCAATGACTGACTAGCCGCCAACTGTGATCTATTTATTTAGATGTGGTTTTCCCGGCTACTTTCACGCCAACTGCATCGAAAGCACTGCGTGACGATGGTCGGTGCATCTGCTCTCTTGCCAAGAACCTGCGAAGTCAGGGGTGGTGCTGCGAAGTCAGTATGTATGTATATGTATGTATGTATATGTATGCATGTCTGTCTGTCTGTCTGTCGGTCTGTCTGTATGTATGTATGTACGTACGTACGTAACGTACGTACGTACGTAGGTAGGTATGTATGTGTGTGTGTAATGTAATGTAATTTAATGTAATGTAATGTAATGTAATGCAATGTAATGTAATGTAATGTCATGTATGTCATGTATGTCATGTATGTAATGTATGTATGTAATTAATGTAATGTAATGTAATGTTTTGTTATGTTATGTTATGTTTTGTTATGTTATGTATGTATGTATGTACGTACGTACGTATGTATGTGTGTATGTAATGTAATGTAATTTGATGTAATGTAATGTCATGTAATGTAATGTCATGTAATGTCATGTATGTCATGTATGTCATGTATGTAATGTATGTATGTAACTAATGTAATGTAATGTAATGTAATGTTTTGTTATGTTATGTTATGTTTTGTTATGTTATGTTATGGTATGTTATGTTATGTTATGTTATGTATGTATGTATGTATGTATGCATGTATGTATGTATGTACGTATGTATGTATGTATGGATGTATGTATGTATGAATGTATGTATGTATGTACCGTATATCCCTTGCATTAGTGGGTCTTATCATGAGATCATATACATATTCTTACCCACTGAGATAGTAACGAGGATGCGCATCCAGTTGTATGACGTCCAGGAGACAATGGACCCGGAGATCTCCTAGCATTGTACTCATAACAGCCACGCCTGTGCAGCGGCCCCGTAGCTGTCTAACACCATGGCCAAGAGCATGTTGAACAGTACCAGCAGCGCAAAGCAAATATATATCACCTGGGCGCTTGGAGTGGTCAGAATCCATCAGTCCCACAGCCTCTAGCGGTGAACACTAAGGTGCTAACGAACCATAGGTGAACGAATACCTGAGAACGCGACCACGCAGATGACCTACTCTGTCGCTGGGTTTGGGGTGATAGATGATAGGGCATCTGTGGAGCCTATCTTCGCCCATTTGGCGCTTGGGTTTGTGCATCAGCAGTGCTTGACAAGTAAATCGTGGCGGAAAAAAAAAACTTCTTTGGCTGTAAGAGCAGCAGGACCGGATACCAATCATGTCCTTTACCTGGTGTTAAAGGGGGTTCTTCTAAGCCCTCTGTTAATCAACCAATGGGAATTCGGGACATCTATAGTGGAATCCCATTCATAATCCATTATCTATTAATGGTGAATAGTCCATTAATATGGTGAATTATGGATCATTCCATTATTAAATCAAACCTGGCTGAGAAAATCACCCCAGCTATAGTTCGAAGATGTTCCCAGCCATGATTTCATGGTCCCCATCGACAAAGCTGGGCTCAAGACCATTGGCATACCAGAATTCCTTGCGGAACAATGGCAAGGCAGAAAAAAAAAACAAACAAATCAAGGATTACCCTCTGGTAAACTAACATAACTATGGAAAATCACCATTTTCAATGGGAAAATCCACTATTTCAATGGTCATTTTCAATAGCTATTTTGACATAACCAGAGGGTAATGGATAAACCAAAGATAGAAAAGTTGGAAACCTAGAATGGTTGCGATGCCATCCATACCAGAGTGCAAGTTGTCGTGAAATAAGTAGTACTAGCATAATAGCAAACCGCAATGAAAGTACCGCACAAGGTTGGGGTGGGTAAAACAATAATAAACCATCCCCCAAATCACCAGAAATAGGTGGTTTGAACTATTCCCAAATGGGTGGTTTATGATTGTTTTACCCACATTACAGCGGGCATGATTTTTGCAGCTCTGAACTAAGTCGCGTGCAAACAGCCAGACTTCTTGCCTCACACGGCATCCCGACTCTTTCTCCAAGCGTCAAAGACTTAACCCACAGCACAAGAAAATACGGACCACTCCTTCATGGGAAAAGAAGCGTGATGTGACTGTGACCCTCAAATCAATTCCCTGGCAGCTATGGAGGCTATGGAGGCAGCCTTAGGTGAGGATATTGCGATTCCATGATGATCCCCTTCCGGTTGCAGGTCGCAGGTGGCTTGCTGTGAAAATATGCTTGGATAAGGTGTCATGCTTCATGATCATGTTATCAATTTTTTAAACTGCTGACACACCCAAATTGGGGGTAGTTGGTTCTATATCCCAATATATCCCCATGAATATCCCACCATGATGGTTACATTCAAAACAATACCCCAGGAATTCCCCAGGAACTTCGTTAGGGAGATCCTGGTTTCTGTCCCCGAGAAATTCCCGACCTGCCATCTGCACATACCATTCGAACTCGCCCATCAGTGTGCTCATACTGGCCTCGTAGGCTGTGGATGACTTAAGGAACAATCAACATGAATTCAATTCATCGGTTTTCACGGGAAAATCTTCACCGGAAACATCCAGAAACCATAGGAGTTTTACCATCAAATAATAAGTCAGTGTGGTGGCGGCAACCTGTAAATGCTGGAACTCGTGACCCGTTTTAGCTGCGAAAAAAAAAAGGTGTCCCTTATGACTTGGTTCAGTCATGTTCAATACATAAATTTCTTCAGCTTTTTGGCAGGACATGTCACAAAAAGTTGAAAATCTCTGTGCTGTTTTTGTTCTAAAGAATCCCAGATTATCCCAGATTCCTCCCCAAATTTGATGGAGATCAAAGAACCACATATGGGGGGTTCCATAGTCATGGGGGTACCCCCAATAGCTAGATGGTTTATCTCATGGAAAATCCCAAAATGGATGAGAACTGGGGGGTTACCTTCATTTGGTTTATAACGGAAAATCCTATTTAAACCTCCATATGGAGGTTTCCTGATGGCTGGGGGTACCCCCAGTTATCATCCATTTTGATGGATTTTCCGTTATAAACCAACCATTTTTGGATACCACCATTTATGGAAACCCCATATTGTCATGGTTTTTTGGCCATAGAAAGCCCACATCCGTCGCCTCCAAACTGGACAGCAGTGAGGAGAACAGGATGATGTCACTGCCAAACCTGGGAGCTCAGCATTCCGATTCCGGGGATCTTGGGGCTAGGATTCAATCGCCCTCCCATATCTACTTGGTGGTTGACCTACCCCTCTGAAAAATGATGGATTTCGTCAGTTGGGATGATGACATTCCCAACTGAATGGAAGAAAAAAAACATGTTCCAAACCACCAACCAGATATGATCATCAGACAAAAGGGTGTTTTGAACATTGCTTAAGTGAATCACATCAACATTTATTCAAAACACAGCCACTCGATCAGTCAATCCACAAGTTGATTGACACATGTTCACCATCCTGCCAGCTGCCATCAGATCATTCGTCGATTCGTGGTCGTACCAAGGGACAACATATGCGCGATGATGGCGAAGCAAGCAAACCTCAGGCCATCCGATTAGGTCCCCCTTGGCGGTCACACAGCTGCATCAGAAGATAGTTGGGATTTAGAACATCACTAAGATATCGTTATAGTTATGTATCACTATGTATCATTTTGTATCTGGAGACTAAACCCCCTATAGTTGGGTGGTGTGCCAAATTAAGACATTTATCAAACCCTGAAATGCCCTGTCTTAGTCTTGAGTCCCAGATCTTGAGCTAGGTCGGTCCACGATGATCCACGGCTTCAGAATCTCTTGGAATTTGGCAGCGTCCAGAAGATCAAGAAGAAGTGCCTCGGTTTTAGCTGATCTTGGACCAGTCGGTGTCTGAAAATGAAATGAGGAAAATCTGGTTTTCATCCATGGGTGAATTGGGGGTTTTACCCTAAATTGTCAGACAAAGTCAAATAGCTGCAAATCTGGATGTTTTGTGCCATTCTAGGTGCAGATTGTTCTCGTTGGATCTTCAGTAGACGGGTTTATACTACCATGCGGGGTGACATCAGTTGTACAATCAGCCAGAAAATGAAGAGAGGAACACTGGAAAACGATAATTCTACCTTCCACCCATCGCTGCCTAACCCTTTCGACCAGAAACCTCTAGTCAAGAGCCCATCTACAGCCATTTTGCCGCCATCTTTCAATCACAGAACTGGACAAAAGGACCACCCAGTGGTACGAATGACCAAGGCCCAGGGTTATTCCGATCAGGATGGTTCAGAAAATTTGTGCCAAGATGCGCCACGTTGTTCAAACCTCAAAGCGACCAGGAAGAAATGAAGGTTTGAAGATATTTGGAGGTATCTTAAGTCATGGGGGTAGCCCTGGTGACTTGGAGGTCCCCCATGACTTAAGAAACACCCATATACCAAGATAGAAAACCATCTGCCTTCTGACTGCTATGGCGGGCTGCACTTCATGGCAGAAAATGCAGACAAGGAACTTTTCAAGATGGCATCTGCCACGATTTGAAGTCGTGGATTTGCACGGAATCCCTGCCATTCGCAACCACTGCCCCTTCGCAATCACCAACAGTTTCTAACCGCCAATTGACAATTTCATTATATGGTTGTCATTCCATAGTTAACTATGTAATAATGATACCAAAAAATATACGGCACCAGTAGTACCGCACGAGGCGGTGGCGGAAGTTTCAAAGATAGGACACTCTAGGAGAGATGAGTTGTTGTGATGCATGGATGGCAGAGCGAATCAACTGATGGACCGAAAGGTGGTTGTGTTTGTTGGAGTGGTTGCAGTGGTCACCTCACCCACAACTGCAGGATGTAGTGTGGCGTAGCGAAGTGCAATGTCATTGTACTTGTAGTTGTAGTTGCCGTTGTAGTTGTATTCGCATAGTGTAGTTGAAGTTGTAGCTGTAGCAATTGTAGTACTTGTAGTACCTGTAGTAGTTAGTAGTTGTAGTTGGAGCTGTAGTTGGAGTGTAGTGTAAATGTACCTGTCGTGTGGTGTAGTTGTAGCTGTAGTTGTAGCTCCAGTGTAGTGTAGTGGTAATTGCTGTTGTTGTAGTGTAGTTGAAGTTGTAGCTGTAGTGTGCTTCACTGGTAGTGGTAGTTGTAGTTGTAGTGTGCTTCACTGGTAGTGCTAGTTGTAGTTGTAGTGCAGTGGTAGTTGTAGCTGTTGTTGTATCTGTAGTGGAGTTGCTGCTGTAGTTGGAGTTGTAGTGCGGTGTAGTCGAGCGTAGTGGTACTTGTTGTTGCTGGGTAGTTGAAGTTGAAGCTGTAGTTGTAGTGTAATTTACTGGTAGTGGTAGTGGTAGTGGTAGTTGTAGTTGTAGTGTAGTGGTAGTTGTGGCTGTAGCTGTAGTGTAGTTGCAGTTGTACTTGTAGTTGGAGTTGTAGCTGTAGTGTAGCGTAGTGTAGTGGTAGCTGTAGCTGTAGTGTAGTGTAGTGGTAATTGCCGTTGTTGTAGTGTAGTTGACGTTGAAATTGTATATAGTTGTAGTTGCAGTTGTAGTTGCAGCTGTAGTGTAGCTGCTGTTGTTGTTGTTGTTGTAATTGTAGTTGTAGTTGTTGCTGTAGTGTTGTTGTGCAATGGCAACTGCAGCTGTAGTTGATGTAGTTGTAGTTGTGGTTGTTTTAGTTGAAGTGTAGTTGAAGCTGTAGCTGTAGCTGTGGTGTAGTTGTAGTTGTAGTTGTAGTTGTAGTTATAGTGTAGTGTAGTTGCAGTCGTCTATCTATCTGTTTATCTATCTATCTATCTATATATCTATCTGTCTGTCTGTCTGTCTGTCTGTCTGTCTGTCTGTCTGTCTGTCTATCTAGCCATCGTTCTGCCTATTTATCTATCTATCTATCTATCTATCTATCTATCGATCGATCCATCTATCTATCTATCTGTCTACCTGCAAGCTTGAAAACGAAGCTTGAAAACGAAGCTATTCTGCAAGGCTTCCTTCATTTCTGAAGGTGACAACATGAAAAACTAAGCAATTCTGCGAGACTTCCTCAATTTTCGAAGTTGGCAACATCAAAAACGCTGCAATGTGAGACTTCTTCAATTTTCCAGGTTGACGCCCTCGTACCAATGCGTTTTGCGATTTTTCCAATCCATCTGTCTAAAGTACTGCGCCTGCCACGAAAAAGTGAGGCTATGTCATAGGAAGTGCTGCACCTGTCACGCAAAATCATCTTGGCAAACCTGAAGATGTGATGCTCCAAAATGCAGCCCCTCACAGGAAATCAGCGCCCGGACCTCCTAACATGTCTGACTCATGTGTCTCCACTCCACGCAAAATGCATCTTTGCAGATCCTCTTCAATCCGCCACAACCGCATGCACTTTTTCGACAGCTCAACTTCCAAAAGCGCTCCGACACTGAGGTGCTTCGTACATTTTGACTTCGAAATGTGCTTCGCGCCACACCGGCGTGCAATTTTTCATCTCTCATCTCGTGCCGCTTTAGCGAGCCTACTTTTCGATCCGCCAGAGCCCCAAAACATTGGAAAAAACACGCTTTTTCGCGACTTTTCTACCTTTTCGCGCACCTGCATCTTCTTTCTTCTGACACTTTTTCTCCTCTTATCTTCTTTTTTCTTCTCTTCTCTTCTCTGACTCTTCCCACCTCTGCTTTTTCATCCGTCCATATTGTCGGAAGTTTGACTTCTAAACTTCCTTCGAATATACCAATGTTTACATCATAATGATGTCATATGATACCAATCATGCGATGCATGATGGGTATCGTTATACTATGATGTGTATTACAAGAACAGGAATATATATATATATATATGTTCAGCTTTTGTTTTCAGTATATCCCTGCTTATTATCTATGTTATATCCCCGTTATATCCAAATTGTTCATAGTCTTAGTCTTAGACACACGTATCCCATCTCACACTAGTTGGTTGAAAACGGTTCCCTACTCATCATAATCCTCAGTAAAGTGGTTAGTATCAGTCCCAACATGTTTTAATTACTATGGGTTATGGCTTATCATAGTCCACATAATCCTCAGTATAAGTCCCAACAAATTCACCAATCAACCAATATCAACCAATAATATGTCCTTTTGGTCAAAAAAAAGTAGAGGGGCCGGGAGCTGGTTAATCCCATCATCAAACAAACCTTTTTTCAAGGATGTTAATCCACCAACCAATGGGATAAAATCACCAACCAATGGGATAAAAGGACATCTAACCAATGGGATAAACCCTTCTAATAATCCACCAACCAATGGGAATTTGGGACATCTATCGATCCCCTACTCCGGTGCCGCTCGCCGCGCCTTGAAGAATTGCAAGATGATCGTGACGGCAAGGCAGGTCGTTAAGGCACGAACCTCCAGAAATCACACATGAAACAACGATCAAATATGGATCTTCCTGTGAAATAACACAAAATTCACAGATTTGATATGAATGATATGACCCTTGATGTTGATACTTGATGAACTTAAATCATACAAATATATATATATATAATGTATGTACGGTGTATGTGTGTATGTATATATATATATGTACATATGTATATATGTATATATGTATATGTATATATATATATCCGCCGACCCCGGCTGGTGCAAGGGGGAGCGCGTCCGGGATCACAGGTTTCTGTTTGTGCAACAGCGGCAATAAAGACGACAACAACAACAACCAACCAACCAGCCAGCCAGCCAGCCAACCAACCAACCAACCAACAAACAACCAACAAACAACCAACAACCAACAGCCAACACCCAACAGCCAACAACCAACAGCCAACATCCAACAGCCAACAACCAACAACCAACAACCAACAACCAACAACCAACAACCATCAACCATCAACCATCAACCACAACCACAACCACAACAACAACAACAACGACGTCAACAGCAACAGCAACAGCAACAACCACAACAACCACAACAACAACAACAACAGCAGCAACAACACCATCAGCAGCAGCAGCAGCTCGGCGTGCTTGTTGGCTGCAAGCAGTCGTAAAAAGCTCAAAAGATGAAATGCCTACATTTCAGCTAAAAATTTCTCTGGTTTTAGTAAGGTTTCAGAAAGGACGTTAGTCTTTTTTGGTGGCTTATTTTGCTACCTTTTGGGCACGAAATTAGGTCCTGTTTTGCTGTTTCGGACGCGTCACAAATCCATACAGCCTGTGCTTTGGGGGCTGGCTGGCTGCAAGATGTGGCAAGCAGCTGGGAAAAGCTGAAAACTGTTTGCTTTGTAAGGTTTCAGAAAGGACGTTAGACATTTTTGCTGGCTTATTTTGCTACCTTTTGGGCACGAAATTAGCTTGTGTTTTGCTGTTCTGGAAGCGTCACGAAGGCATATAGCCTATGCTTTGGGGTTTGTCTGGCTGCGCAAGATGTTCAGATTTTTTCCCGGGGGCGGCAAGGGCGGCAGCCCTTCAATATATAATCTATTATAATCTGATATATTACATATGTACATTATAGTACATTATTATATAACACGTACATTAATTTGCCACAGTAATTTGCCACATATCATTTGCCGCAACCCGCAAAAGTCCCAGAGGCTGCAATGGACCAGGCCCTGATCACTTGAAGCTCGTCCTGACGTGAAGCTCTCGGTGCGAGACGTGGACGTGGCTAAGGCCACTGGCCAATCGTTAGGCTTTCAATTGGACGGGTTGCCAATAGTTATTTCTTTTAGTTCATGTTTCATAATAATGTATTGGAATTGGATGTTATTGGTTAATAGTTGTTGTTATTATGCCAATTACATCCAATGACTAACAAGTAATCTTCATAGCTAGTTAATACCAGTGATAATAGTTAGGTGTTTGATTAACCAATGTAACCGGGGTTACGAATTAGTATTGGAGAGTGGATAAATAATAATAGATGATAAGAAATGATGATATAGATGGTCATACAATGATAGATGATAATAAATTGTGACAGCTGGGTAATAGATGATGGTAGATTGATGAGTTGCTGGAACATGTTTCAAGAACTTGGAATCATTTTTTATGTAAAATTGAGCAAATTCCAGCCCTGTTCGATGATAATGATAGATGATGATAGATGATGATAGATGATGATAGATGATGATAGATGATGATAGATGATGATAGATGATGATAGATGTATACTGTATATTGCATTACATACCCAAGCTGAATTTAGATGTAGATATTTGCTACTTCATGAGACCCCCCCAACCACCGTGCCTGCATCGTCTGCAGTTCCTGCTTCGTAAGCGCCATAGCGTCAAAGCCGTCCTGCCAGCTGTTGATCATGAAAATGTACCAACATTATATGATTAGCCACATCGCTATGATATTCATCCATGACCTATGATAATCATATCAATACGATACTATATACGATACTATAATATGACCGGCCAATATGATACTATAACATGATAATAAGCATATTATATCCACAAGTATCACGAATCACGAACTTCAAGCATGTTTCGATTGAAACATTAGGTTGACGATGTCCCCACTCCTTCTGAACGGCCTGCAGCTGGTCCGAGTTGATATACCTGGGCGCTGGCCAGTCCAGGTATGTCCAGGTTCTCTGAACTAAATTTGAATCAGATCCAGATCATCAACAGGTCTGTCAGCTATAGATATCTACATAGATCATTGTAGATATAGATTATAGACTATAGATTATAGATTATAGATTATCATTATCTACATAGATCATTATAGATCGATCTTTCACATCCGCCTGGCGACTCATAGGAATCCACTATCGATCGGTGCCCCAAAAAAGGCGCGGCGTGCTGTCGAGGAGCCCCAGTCTGACCCCCCAGACAATCATGGTCACAATGGACAGGGCGATACCTCGGTGAAAAATTGGGTGATCTCGAGCATTTTCCCTGAAAAATGACCGTAAAAACTAAGAGATCCAGTGGTTTCTGAGCATGTTCCAGCGGTTTTTCCCTGAAAGTCCTGACCATCAAAAGTGAGACATGTGGGTCGAAATGTGGTCGACCCTACAGCGGTCTGAGAGACTGGCAGCTCCAATCAACAGAGTTCCAGACTCCCCAGTACCTTAGCCGGGAAGGTGATCAAGACTTCGAAGCTTTAAATCTAGGACGACTTCCTATACAAACCAGACCAAGCCCTATGTTGGAGACATCAAAGATGGTAATCCATGAAGCTTTGAAGTACTGTAAATTATTCAGAACACCTCCATGAGCCAGATCATTCAAGCGAAACACAAGTTGATAAAACATTATAAGACTTAGTTCCCCTTGGGAAACTTGATTACAAAATATTACAAACCCCAAATGGTGATTATAATATATTATAATGGTGATTATTATGGTTGATAAAACATTATAACACATTATGGCGAATGGTGATTACAAACCCCAAATCACCATTCGCCATGGCCGGTTCCAATAGGTCAACGCAGTGATTATATCCCAAATCCCAATCGCCATGATATCCACATAAAGTCCCATTAAATCACCTTTATATCCCATGAAATCCCATATTGAAACACCATTTTATCCCATTAAATCCGACAAAATCCCATTAAAAATGTTCAATGACCTTATAGCCCAGTAAATCCCATCAAATCACCGTTATATCGTTATATCCACATAAAACCCCATGATATCACCATCATCTAAAAAAATCCTCTGAAAAATCCATCTTTATATCCTCTGGAAATCCCACTAGATCACCATCATATCCCCATTGAATCACGATCCGATCCATACGCAGTCAGAAGGACTCTGTAAACGCCTTGCATCCATGGGCCATCGCTGCCACAGCATCCTGAAAAATCACAATAGGTGAAGCAGGATACAAAATTCGGAGATATAAATATCATCCCAATAGGTGATATGAAACAATCGAAAATAATAGAAGATGATGTATAATATATATATATATATATGATATATATATATGATATATATATATATATGATATATATATATATATATGATATATATATATATATGATATTATATGATAGAAGCCCAATAGATGAGATAAATCCAAATGAGAGGTAAAAAATTCTACCAATGAGATAAAAAGAGTAATCCCAATAATCACAATCTACCCATGAGATAAAGGGATATAGCATGATATAGCAACCTCCATGAAGATAGAAAAGTGTTTCCAGGATGTTCTGCATGACATCTGCTTATCTGCTTCGTATTCCAAGTTTCCCACTTTTACATCTTTTTTGGGGTGCGAAAAATCTATTTTGGGGAGATTGCCAGCTGGTAATTCAACATGGAAAATGAATAAAAAATGGCCCAATCTTGGAGGATTTACTGTGCTAAAACTGTTGATGATGATGTATTTTCTATGACTATGTTAAATTATGTTAGATTACGAGAGGATAATGGGATACCGGGATACCATGAAAACACTACAGCAACCCCCAAAAAAATAGTTTTCAAGTGTTTCCAGGATGTTATGCAGTCCCACTTGTTCTATCCATTTTGGGTGCCAAAAATCCTGTGGGAGTTCCTGGGATCCATCACACCTAGGTGACCTCCCTTGCCTTGAGCTCGGCATAGGCCAACCAAATAATGCAGCAAACGAAGAGAATGTTCACCACCATTTGCTCCACCAGAATCTGCCGCGCAGCCAAGTCACTATAGTCACAAAAGTTTTTCCACGGAAATCTTGGCCGAAATTGGGACCCCGGAATTACTACTGAATAGTGAGAATTGAAAATAAAACATGAACCCGGATGAACCACTAAATTGTTGGGGGTGCCAGAAAAATAGCTCCTCCACAAGCTCACATTTTCACTCTGAGCTTGGGCTTAACAGCCTAACCTGGCGATTTTCAATGACGCCATGGGAAACTCACCGGCGGGTGACAACCAGCTGGTGTTCGGCGCCAAGCGGCCTCTGCTGTATCTGCACAAGCCGTCGAAAAAATCTGTAGGTCCATGTCACCTGCAATGTGTTACCAGCATCAGCGTCACATCAGGGGGGTGCAAACATAACCAATCGAAAGGGGCAATCAAAAGGTATGCGAAAAGATGCTGGAGCGTTTTTCCCCATCGTACAAAAAACAGAAGGTGAGATTCGCGATGTCAGCACCTAAAGATGGATGATATGGCTTAGAAGAAAGAACAAAGTGTCCATGTTTGTTGACAATTGTTAGATAGTGTTTAGATGATTTTGAGGTCCCCCCATGTTACACAACCCCCCCCCGGCCATTTCTGCGAATGACATGGAAATTGTCCCTCTGCACCTGTGATAAAGAAGAGCGAGCTCACCTTAACTCCCGTCCATGGTCGTCAGTTGAAGCGGCTGATACCAAGCACGAGAACTTATTTGCGGCCATGTCATAGGAAACACAGACGTTGCTGATTTAGGGTATCTTCTTAATGCTGGTTGGTGGTTTTAACAATCTTGAAAAATACCAGTCAGATTGGATCATCATCCCAACTATTGGGGAAAATAAAAAATGTTCCAAACCACCAACCAGTAATGTGTATGACAAGCCATGGCCAGTGATATCAGATGTCGTTTGATCCAGTTGTTTGAAGGTCACTTCCATTCCGCTCCAATCCGCCGGGACACCTAGGAATGTCCTGCTACATTCGGGTTGTTGTTGTTGGTATCGGACGTCAACCTGCTCCTCACGGAAGTGAAGTAGTTAAGACGCCATAAATCCCAAAGTCGGGAGATCAAGCCCTCAAATCCAACAGAGCGTTCCAAAAACGCTTC
>Ga0126342_10006179_pt1:0-2500 | contig 21173 bp, 16 predicted proteins | sample Cyp1metagenome_FD_92528 | JGI IMG/M metagenome (GOLD analysis project Ga0126342, IMG submission 92528) | Coral microbial communities from Lord Howe Island, Old Settlement Bay, Australia - Cyphastrea 1 metagenome | ecosystem: Host-associated > Invertebrates > Cnidaria > Coral ...
TAACACACAGACGCGTTTACACACAGAAACTTTTACACAGAGAAGCCTTTACACAGAGAGTTTTTACACACGGAAGCTTTTACACACAGAGAAATCTTTACACAGACGCGCTTTCACACAGAGAAGCTTTCACACTCAGAAGGAAGCTTTTACACAAAGAAGGTCTCTACATAGAGAAACTTTTACACACAGAAACTTTTACACACAAAAGCTTTTACACAGAGAAGTCTTTGCACAGAGGCGCCTTTACACGAAGTAACAAGTTGAAATTGGCAGCAGTTCTTTAGGAAAAGCCCTGCGCAGGAGCTTTCGGGAACTCACTTGCTCCCCAAAAAAAACGTCTATTTCCAACAAATATGTTCCAAAAAACTTAAGGAATATATTTCTGAAGCAGGTCCTCATTCAATAGCTTTCAAGCCCACGAGTGGCTTGCCCTACGAGCGTCCCAGAGCGACCAGAGCTCTATGGTGAGGCGCGCCCCAAACCGCCGACCCTGACCCCGGGCCCCGAAAAACATCAAAAGTGTCCTGCACTTCAAACAACCTCGGCATAGGGATCGTCGTCCCATTGGAACACGATGTTGTGATTTGATGTTGTGATTTCCGTTGGACACATGACCACATGACCCTTTCTAGATTGTATCACAGGACCCCGGAGAAAAGAATGGAAAAAGAGATAGAGAGAAAGAGACAGAGATTGAGGGCAGCAGAGACAACAAAGAGAAAGAAAGAAAGAAAACACGAGGAAGAAAAAGAAAGAGAAAGGAAAGCAAAGGAGCTCAGAGCCTCCTGCAAAGCGAGCTAACCGAAGGAGTTCCGAGCATCCTGGTAGAGAGAGAAACTTTGAGAAACAGTCGAGCTCGAAAACAAGCAGGAACCAGACCAGACAAGAAATGAGCACATGACGAACCAAAAAAAGAGGATGACCAGGGATACTGATTGATGACTGATGTAGATGATGTAGTTCACGCAGATTATGTGAATGAATGATTGTGATAAAGATGATGCTGATGATGATGCTGCTGCTGCTGGTGGTGGTGGTGACGAGGATGCTGCTGAAGCTGAAGTTGAGGCTGACGTTGAAGCTGAAGTAGCCAACAGAAGGAGCTCCGAGCATCCTGGCACGCAGAAGGGGTGAAAATTAGCATCGAGACGGCACCGAGCACCATTTTCAATTATTCTCTTCATGACAGAAAAGATTCCACCCACCAGCAAGTGCTTCCTCTTATGAAAAAAATACTGGACACTGTTAGCTCCTACGATGGAGATGCACCGTCGAGTTCTTAGGAGACCGGCGTTGGAATATTTCAAAAAACTAAATCAGCACTCGCGAAAGGGAGCTCAGAATGTAGGGGTTTATCCAAGATATATTTTTTGAATTGGATTGGTAAAACTCTAAATGTCTCAAAAAGTCTCTAAGAGACAACAGAAAGAGAAGAATAGAGAAAAATAGAGAAGATCCAAGAAAGAAACTTAGCATTTTCAAATCAAATTCTGGCCCATTGGGCATGAAGCAGATCACATACAACCATTCGAGTACATATGAGTTGTGGCGTTAAGTGATGGTTGTTTTTATCGAAGCAGGTCAAATCCAGTGTTGTGTCAAGTGCTGACTATTATGTGTTCATGATGCGTGTTGGATTCCACAGCATTTTGGGTTGGCTTGATCATCTTCGGCCAGCACCATGTCTTCCTCCGTCCACTCCCGTCCGCTGTGGGTGGCTGATCGGGTTGGACGCGGCAATGGGGTAAAAATTCCTCCGTCCACTGCCGTCCGCTATGAGTGGCTGATGGGGTTGGACGCGGTAATTGGGTGAAAATTTTGCCGTCCACTGGCGTCCGCTGTGAGCTGTTGAGTGAAAATCGCCTTGTTTTCAATCCCTATTTTTCTTTATTTTTCTCTATGTTTCTCTATTTTTCTCTGTTTTCTTTATTTTTCTCTATTTTTCTCTGCCCATTAAAAATCAATTTAAAAATCATGTTCTATTTTGCTCTATTTTTCTCTATTTTTCTGTGGGAACCTGATGGTGTATCGCCTCGCTAATTCTGCTCTTGTTTGCTTTATGTTTCTCTATTTATCTCTTGGCACTTGGGTAGACACATGTATTTTTTGGCCAGCATTTGGCTCCAATTACTCACATGCTCTGGTCTTGCAAGAACATTGTATCCAGTGTCATCATGGGAAGGAGACAGCACATGATGCTTCCACATGTGACAATCTTTGAAAACATGTGAAAACTTTGAAAACATGTGAAAACCTTTGAAAAATTGCACAGCATTTGACAGCACTTGGACTGGACAAGATTTGATAGAGCTTGACACCTGATAACAGCACTGGATCACTGTGTTTCTCCCTAGTTTGCATCTGGCCCTTTCCGGTGTCAATAGGTGAAAACATAATTTAAAAAACTGTTCATTTCTTTCTTGGATTTTCTCTATTTTCTATTCTTCTCTACTTGTCTCTAAAAGACTTTTTGAAGCATTTTGAGTTGCCAACAACC
>Ga0126342_10006179_pt1:7500-21173 | contig 21173 bp, 16 predicted proteins | sample Cyp1metagenome_FD_92528 | JGI IMG/M metagenome (GOLD analysis project Ga0126342, IMG submission 92528) | Coral microbial communities from Lord Howe Island, Old Settlement Bay, Australia - Cyphastrea 1 metagenome | ecosystem: Host-associated > Invertebrates > Cnidaria > Coral ...
ATTGGTTTAAGGGACATGTTACAGGAAAACCTTAACTTTGATGGTAAAGACCCTGGTTTCCGGTTAAGATTTTCCCTTAATCCAACGAGAAAACCATAGATAGATTGCTACGTGTGTCCAACCTTGGAGCTACAAGTCCCTTACAAGTCCAATAAGCATATAAACAGATAGATGCGCATGTCCCAGACAAATGGTCAGTTCCTAACCCAGAATCCCAAGTATTGCTCGCATATTTCCCCCTATTTCCCATATTTGATGTCTATAAATCTCTATCTTCGATGGACCTATCCGATCTATCCGTTTTTTTGATGGTTCTGCAACCCAGAGTTGTCTGCCCATTGTGTAACCGCTCCTATGCACAAGCTGCAAACCACGGCTCCAGCCGCTGCGGATGACACCTCGGTGTAAGGCCAGGCGAAAGACCTGCTGGGGAGCACCGGAGTCACTGACTCTTTGACCTTCCTCATTTGAGGAGTCCCGACAACTTGTCCTTGAAACCAGTTGTGAAATGAGATGTTTGCACTAAAAACTCCCAACATAGATGGGTGTGATGCAAAAAAATAGATTCTACCATTGTGCAGGAGTCCATTGCCAAAGCTATTGATGGTAACTCTTCAGTCTGCGGAAGCAACCTGCGGAAGCAACCCAAAAGATCACAATTTTGATTCAAGGGAAATTTTGCCAGAAACCCAATTTTATGGTTTTTCCTGGTCCATTGAACCATAGGACCCACCCACCGGGTCTCCAGGCAGTTGTAGCACACTTCCGAGTCGGACCCGGCCTGAACTGTGCATGGTGGGAAGGTGACATGGTCACAAGTTCAACCTCAACAAGTTCACATCCGCGTTCGTTGTGGAAAAAGTGCCAAAACTGTCCAACCACTCGTGGCCAAACCATTCTGGATATCTCCAAAGAAATGCATTGCAGCATCCAAAAACATGGCACCAGCCAGGCCAACTCGGCCTCAAAAAAGTTGGTTGGTGGTTCAGCTACCCACCCCGAAATTATGTGCTCAATCTGGATCATCATCCCATTTCACAAGCATAAATGTGTGTGCGTGTGCGAAGATCACCTTTGGATTCTTTTGGTGAGATAGATGTATGTATGTATGTATGTATGTATGTATGTATGTCTGTCTGTCTGTCTGCCTGCCTGCCTGCCTGCCTGCCTGCCTGGCTGGCTGGCTGGCTGTCTGTCTGTCTGTATGTGCATGGTATGTGCATGGTATGTGCATGGTATGTGCATGGTATGTGCATGCATCTATCTATCTATCTATCTATCTATCTATCTAATCGATCTAATCTTTCTTATCTATCTTATCTATCTAATCGATCTATCGATCTATCGATCTATCGATCTATCGATCTATCTATCTATCTATCTATCTACCTATCTACCTATCTATCTATCTATCTAATCTAATCTAATCTAATCTTATCTTATCTAGTCTATGTATCTATGTATCTATGTATCTATGTGTGTACTTACCGTATATACCCATGATATCCCCACTTTAGCTGGTGTACATCATGTGACATCACCTTTTTTAACCCAGGCATCCTCTGAAGCATTGACCGCCGTCGCCGCAACCGCTCCTGCCTGGTGCAACATGTGCGCGGCAGAGGACCAGGCGGTGGATTTTTCACAGCTGGAGAGCAGCGTGGCGAAGTGAAAGATGTTTTGTTCCACCTTGGACAACAGCTACTGTACGTGAGGCCCCCGGTTTGACGAAATCGCGACAAGTTGGTGAACATAGAGCTCCAATAACATCCAATAACTATGGTTCATGGGCACTGACAAGTATAGTTACTGGGCTTTATAAACCAACAAACATCACTGGGGGAGGACCAGATTGCAGCAATGATTCGAATGATAGTGTTTATTTAGGGCTTCAACTTGCTTGAACGTGGTTCAACAGCAAAGTAGGATGTGTGTTTCACATCAACCTCGACACAAAGTGAATCTCATTATGTACATCTTCGCATGCTATCTGTGAATCGCAGATGGCTTCCTCTGGAAAGAAATATCTACCTTAGCGTCTCTACAGATCTTATCAATTAAACTGTGACTATGCTAAGGCAACACCAGAAGGTGATCTGTCATCTCATCACCCATGTGCCATCATTGCCTCAAAATACGACGTGATTTTTTGCGGTGCGCCGCTTCAGCATCTTGGCCACAGGGAGGCTTCACCAAAAACGATCAGAATTCGGCACCAAAATTATTTTGTTTGGAAATGTGGTACCACAAAATCCACATACTCCACTAATTCATGATGTTCCCCATTCAATTGCTATTTTGTGGCTAGACCCCACTGCCCATTTTCTCACAAACTCAAATGTGTCAGAATTCGACTGGTTCTCGACTTGGCCCAGAAACTCTGCGCCATGCCATGGCCTGACGAGCGATTCGCGATTCGGGGACGATTTCAACCCCTATTTTTCCCCATGAAATCCCAGGACCCATGGGAACAGCTGGAGATTTTCAATGGCCAATGGCCAGGTAGTCAGGTAGTCGGGTCGAAAGCCGACTGTCCCCGAGTCGGACCATGGCCCCAGTTGATCCAGTTGGATCCGCTCCTCCCACAGCTGCAGAGCCACATCTGCGCGCTTCGCCTGAAATCACAGGCTGGACTTCTGCACCGGTGTTGCGTTCAAACCCAGGTCAAGCAGCACAAGTAACATGAAATAAGCCCAACAGTAGCACCTTGGAAAAATGCGAGAAATAAGTCATAACTGCCATCTAGGAAAATTCTATTCATAATGTAGCCCCCTGTCATTCAAAGAGGACTTATGAAAGGATTCCGTTCATTCAAGGTGTTTTGAGAGATGTGCTGAGAATCTGGCACCATCTCCTCAATCACATTCAGAAATACTCAGAATAGGCATCTTTTGTATTCCCTTTACTCCTGTTATGACCAAAACTGTTTGTCATAGCAAGACTGTTTTGCTCGGTTGCTTTGGCTCAATCCCAAATAGGGATACCATAAAATGATTGAAAACAGACTCACCCTCCAGGGAGGAACAAGGCAAAATAGAATATATCTATATATATATATATAAGCCCAGAATATGAATATCTATATATATATATAATAGATATATATATATAGAAAACCCCTGGCCTTGCCCAAAGAACTCAAGAGCTTCACGATTTTCCGCGACACATCGACGTCGGCCTGGGGGGTTTGGTGGTCCCTGGTGCCACTTGGACCCCTGTGAGGTGAGATCTGCTGGGATAACACAAATTTTGCCACCGAGATCCCAGTCCTTTGGGGCGTAGGATGTTAAAATTCTTCAGATGAAATAGTTGAAAACCCATTTTTGCGGGATAGTTATTGTTGACCCCCTCCATATACCCAAAACATCCCAAAACCCCAACCCCAATAGGTATACACCCAGTTTTGGGTTTTGTTTCTATCACCTAGGCCGAGAAGCATGAAATTCCAACTGGGCCAGCTGCTTCCACTGTGCCATGCTCCATCCGGCAGCTACTGGTGTGTCTGAAAATGGAGCATACCAGGAAAGCCATGACCACTACAAATGGAAAATGATGAGAAACCAGCAGAAACCAGACAAACCCACGTTTTTAGGTGGAAAAGAAGATGCGGAAATTCAAGCAATGTGATGGTCGTGGTGTTGATGATGACGAAGACAATTAAAAGCAATCAGATTCGTACATCTCTTGAGCATGCATCAGGCTGGTATTCAACACGCAAATGATGTGAACATTCCGTGGACTTCGCTGCTTGCAGAGGCAAAAGTATCAACAGGATCACCCTGGTCCAATAGGATCACCCTGGTTGCTAAGCTAAAGCTTGGCAGCCGTATCCAAGTTGCATGTTGCAAGAAACATCAGTATCCTGAAATTCATCACTTTTGTGCCATCAAGAAACTACCCCATCCACTCAGTTTAGCTTTGATCAACAGGAAAAAAATAGTAATAACAATAAATAATAATAATAATAGTAATAATAATAACAAAAATAGTAATAACAATAATAATCATAGCTGAATATTCCCAAGTTTCACCTCCATCCCACCACCTGTGCCCACTTTTTCGGACGCTTCGCAGCGCTCGCAGCTTTCGCGCTCCAAGCGTTGCACCAAGGCCAGCACCGCGGGGCCGGCGCAAGTCTCCAGAGCGGCGTGGAGGACGGAGGCGAAACCTCGGAAGTCGCAGGATGTTTCATGGGAAAACCGTGGGAAAACCATGGGAAAACCATGGGAAAATGGTGATTTATATGGAATATCACCATTTTGAATGGGAAAAGTCACTATTTCAATGGGCCATTGTCAATAGCGAACTGTTAGTCATTACCAGAGGGTAAGGAAAATGATATGGGATATCAAATAGGACCTAGTGACATAATATGTATACATATATACATATGTTAATATATTCAAATATTGGATATAAAGTTGTGTAACATTATATAACCAACGATGGGCCATCATCTATGGTTTCTAAGCCACAATAACCCTGGATAATTGTCTTGCAAACTCATAGAGAATCCAGAAATCATATAGATAACTATAGATAGATATATAACATTATGAAACGGGGGTGCTCCCTGCCCGCCCCAGATACCTTTGTGCCTAAATCTACAGGTAGAGTTCCCCCAAGATGTGGCTATCATGTACGTATGATGAGTTGGAGCAACCCTGCGTTCGCACGATGGTTTTGCCGCAACTGGCAAACAAATGGATGGTTACCCTCCGGATATCAAACATGGCAGGTGGCAATCTCCTAGTAGACATGGAGGTGACTTGCTGGGAAAATCATCAAACTATGGCTGGAGGGTAGCCATCCATGGAAACGGGGGGAGGCCTCGAAGGCGAACGCCTGTGGAGGCCAAAGAATGAGGGGTCTTGCTGAGAACCGCCATCAATCTTTGCTAGGGCTTACTATTTCTCCACCCTTAATCTTTGCTATGTTTTGCTAGGGTTTACATGTGTATATATATATATACATGTATATATATATACATATATGTGATGTTGCTTCTCCCAGATGTGCTCATGCACCAATACGTTGGAACAGGTAACCACCATCATCCCCACCACCACTACCAAATACCGCATCATTATCATCATCGCTGCAACCGTCCTCAGCATCGTCGAACGACGCTTGCTGGCTTAAGTGCATTCGAAGAAACTGGTCGCTTCTGGCCTTTCACGAAGCTCGTCCATTCTGCAGAGCAGGTGCAAAGCTTTCTCCCAAAGCCAGGCGGAGCAAAGAGCTTTCATGGCACCTCGTGAGCGAAGCGTCACCGGGATAGTCCTCTTGGTAAGTTTCCCACCTATCGCCTAGAAACTCACCAGAACCCCACTGGTGCATGCGACCAACAGAGTGACGCAATTGACCAACCAAATCACCACAGCGAAAAAAGCGCTTCCCTCCAATCTCCTCTCTTGAGCAGCGGCAATAGCCCTTGTGCAATAGTTGATAAAGGCACAGTTTGTGCAGGTACAGCCATGTTACCCCAACATGAACAACCAGAATATCCTGGCGTCTATACCAAAAAAGAATGGGTCTCCCGATGTATCCGCCCTGCATCACCTGGTAACCCCCTCTCTGGCGTTTTCGCCAAGAGCTGCAGCGCCAAGCGCCAGCTGAGGGAAGAGCCAAGGCCAAGCAGTAGGTTTTGATGCCCCAAGGCATCCACACGAATCTGAGGTCAGGATGGCATGGGAATTTTCCCGATGTGTTTGAGGTTTAAATATGTTTAAACCAGGCCTAAAACTGCTGAATCCCCAATATGCACTGACAAAATCTGGTGGAAAATCAGATTTTGGAACTATCTGAAACTGTGTTGACTCCTTAACACTCTGGACTTACCGCTTTGTACTTACCGCTTTGGATGGGGGGTGCAGCCTAGAATCTCACATGGAACCCAAGAGTTTGTTAGATCATTTTATCAATGAAATCTGTCCTGTGCGGCCTTTGGAAGGCCATGCATTTTTTAAGGTCCTCCAGCTCAACAGCTGTAGCATAGTGTTGTGCCTATGGTATAGTCCATACCACCTTTTCCAATCCAAACAGTTTATAGAGCTAGCAAAATATATCTACCACAGTCTACCAACCATCATTTACAAATTATCTCTCCATAATCTTTGATCGTTCAAAGATCAAAAGAAACTATAGATGATGCTTAAATAAACCATGCTACCTCGATATACCCTATTGCCAATTGGTATTTGGGGTCCTGCCCAACTTGATCCCCACCTGCCAATCACCGCTGTCATTCAGCATTTGCAAGGCCCTTGGCCAGATCCTTCGTTCCCCGCGAGCGACAGCGCTCAGTGCAGCGTTCAACGCCACCGGGCTGCGAAGCCACAGATGCCTAGCCCAATTGACACTCACCAAGCAGCCAATAGCATGGTCTTCGGAAGGGGCACGCGGAAAATGTCAAGGAATATTCCTAGCTCTTACTGCTAAGGTGCAATTGCATCAAGATGGTTGGAGATTTATATTGAACATGAGGAAAACCGAGTCCCATACAGGTCTTTCCTTGAGGTTTCGGTTTGAGTTTACCGATCGGCTTGCAGCAGCTCAAGCTGACGTTTGCCTGCCTAGGATGATTCTGAGAGTGAATCAACGCATGAAAAAAGAATCGTGGGTCGTCGTCAGTGTGTTTACCGCGACATTAACCATAACACGTTTCGATTAGGATTAAAACAACACCGAAAAAGGATAGAAAAGTCATGTGTATCACCAATCTTTAGTGGGATTGTACTAATTTCTATCTATTTGGGGCTTACATGGGCTTACTATATCATACTATCCATCCCAAAAATGTCCGCCTCTTCCCGTAACCATGGCCTGCCCCAGAGCCGCAGGGCTAAGGGCCATTGCTGGGCAAAGTCTATGGCACTCAGCAGCCCCGTGAAAGACATCTCGTTGGGCCTTAGCCCCACCTGCGGGGCTGTCGACTCCTTCACGATTCGTGATATAAATCCCCCATAGCTATGGTCAGGACTTGAAATCAAAATTCATGGAAGGAAATTCGTATCTCTGGAAAATGTGCTAAATGTATCTAACCAAATCTATATATGCCAAATCTATAACTCCTAAGGGACCATCACACTGGATCTAGCGACAATGTTTTGTTTTGCGTGAAACCACATGGCTCAAAGAGCCACACCAAACAAATCACAATTAGTGTGTCCTCTGAGTTTGGGGGAACTCATGGTTTTTTTTAGAGTTTCATAAATGCAGAGAATGTATATCTTCCAATGTTTCTGATGAGTTCCTCACAGTTTTTCGATGCCAATCCGGTCTTCCCACCTCGGCCATGCTGTACCATCTCTGCAATGCCTTGCCCGATGCACCGGCGTCGTGGTGGAAATGGAAAATGAAACCATTCAGCACTGCATTTCGATTATGTACACCCCTTCATTGAACCACCAACAAGCAATCATTCTACAGGGTCTCCTTACTTTCCGGCCACACATGCAACATCTTCCCACCACGCGAGTCTACCGAGTCTACCGACTCGGTTGAAACTGCACCGAGTCAGTTCTCAAGATCTTTGGCTTGTGGACCAAGTTGACACACCCTTCTGTTCACACTAAGCTGGTCATGGAATTTCATCTCCCAAACTGGTATTCATCCATATTATATATATATGTTTTATATATAATGTATTTCATGGGTTTTCATCCATCGCCACGTTTTGTTCCGGATAGATCCCTAGTGAATCCCCGGTCGCATCAGCGGTCGCATCCGCGGTGCCTCCCGCCATCGTTTCGCGGAGGCAGAAAGGATCGAAGTGTATCCCACGATGTTCTTGGCGGAGGGATGAAATATGAGGAATATGTAACATATAGAGATATAATGATTACACATGTTTATATATAATTATCATATGCACTATATATATATACATACATATATATATATATGTATATACCTATATATATATATGTATGTATATATATATATATATATGTGTGTATGTGTGTGTAATGATTCATATACTACATTTATTTACAGAGAGAGAGAGATGAATAATCTATTTATATATAGTACATGTATGTGATACACAAGAGATGTAACATGGAATGTTTAGAGAGATATTGGATAATATGTATATACATCATAACTATGGAGATCATATGGAAGATTCCGTCCCTGAGAGGTTTGGACCTTGTATATATTTAGTCTTGTATAATGTCTATATATTATATGAGTGTGTGTGTGTGGGACAATATAACTACACAAGAGAAAACTGACAAACAGTACAATAGTGTGATACACATGTTATCCTACAATATGTTTGTTTCCATATGGTATGGGGTAATGTCCTATAATGGGGATAATTATACATATTATATGACTATCAAACCAATTTGTGGAAAATTAAGGGAATATGCGTGGATTGTCATACCCTCTGGAACTTGTGACACCTTGCTCTGATTAAGCCATGGCCTATTTAGTTGGATGATTCACCTCTTCATTTGACGATGAAGCTATGCCATCAAACCATGCTGCCACCATCTGCCACCGTGAAGAGCGGTTGGTAACTGGCGTTAGTTCACCTTGTCCACGGAATAACCCAAAAAAAATGGGGACTTGCTAACCAGGGTAGGCTTAACCAGTTCATGTTCCTGGGATGATCCAGCGACCAGCTGTGTCCCACTCCACACTGTGCATGCCACCTACTAAGCCCAGCAGGTTGATGGTCAGTTCATAATCCCAGACCAGGCAGCTTGATAACTCAGTTATAGATTACAATAACCAACAGTAGTTAGTAGTTATTCAATAAATGCTTCATTCTCATAATCCCAATTTCTATCCCAGCTATATCCCAATAGTTTCAACCAGCAAATCAGCTCTAACCACGAAACATTTGTCATCCGCCATGGAGCTCTTTGAAACCCTCTCCGCCATGCTGCACACAGCAGCTGATTTGCTCTCTGCCACCCTTCCATGGCCTGAGCGTGATAGACTAGACATCCCCATTGCTGCTTGTCCCCGACCTGGAAACGGAGATGATATATGTATGTATTTTTCTATAGATATGTAATCAAAAATCATCATACATTATATATATAATATATAGATATGTATATATAGATATATATATATGTATATATATAGATATATATGTATATGTGATATGAGAATCATCCATTCTACAAATTCTACAGAGAGGAGATCCCCTGGAATTTCCGAACTTTCCCACGGATTTCAGCGAGGCACCGCCACGGCAGCGTTGAAACTGATGTCGTTGGGACGTGGACCATCGGTCTCCATGTGACCTGGCCCCGGAATCCGATGGAGGAAAAAGCCGATGCTTTTCATGTCACCGAAACAGGAGATTTTACCATGAAAAGTGGTGGTTTAACATGGGTTAAACATCCTGAAACATGGATTTGATCAGTCAAAGTGGTGGTTTAACATGGTTTCACATGGTTTGAGCATTGGTCATCTGCCAAAATTCATCAAACCTCATGATTGACACATTTCCAGCGCAAGGATTGTATCACAGGCATGGTTCGAAAAAGACAAAGGGAAATGCAAGTCTTTCCCGTACCAGGTTCCATTTGTTTCTGTTTCTTATTCATAGAGGTTTCTTGCGGCTACATAGCGGCTTGCAACCGCTTGATTCCTGATGCGGCTTAGAGTACCACGGTTTTTTCTGGACTGCCCTGACTGTCGTCTTTGGCTAAAGAAGACTTTGAGATATTGGTCATGCAATCCCTTATTGTTGCATCTTGTTGGTGGATAGCTATTGGTGAAATGTTGTAACTGTATACAGTACATGAAGATATGATCAAATGTGCGCAGGTTGGCCATTGGTTGGCTTTGGACACCTCACCCGTCGAATACACTCTAATATTAGATACTCCCAATAGGGGGTCCAATTCATGAATAGATCCAATACTAAACCATGGTTTCAAGATCTTTCAAGGGGCGCAGTTCATATTTCAAACGGGGTATTTCAGGATGTTTAAAACAATGTTAAACCACCATCTGTGTAACCACACCCATATATGGAATGTTTACTTGAATATATCCGCATTTCGCCGAAGTTTGTACGTGAAAGGCAAGCAAAAAAATGCATTGTGCACAGATGTTTGTGGGATTGAACAATTCAAGACATACAAACACGGAGGGAATCAATGGCCTGACGTACCCGTCATCCGTCAAACATAATGCTAAGAAATATGTTTCTGATGGATATGTCTTGCAACAACCATCTCCACAATGATGCAATTGCATGACCTTAGTGGCTAAAATTTTGCCCTCGCCTGGGATTATCTATATGAAATTTCAAAAAAACTCAGAGTGCTGGTTGCCTTAAATTCTTCACAAAAATCTTCCGTGAAGATATCAAAATAGATCATGCATGCCTTGCCTGGGAAAAAAATCTGCTCCGAACACATCACGAAATTCATCTCCCACCCCGAAGTCGCAGCCCTCGGACCTAGCAACCGGACTGCTTTAGCCCAACGCTTGACGGTTGCCACCGCACCAAGACAACAAGTGAAAGACACCAGATCCATCTGACCTGGCGACATATTGAGGTGATGTACTGTAGAATAATGGTCTATTTTGTTATGTTGTGTTATGTTAATGTGTTGTGTGTTGTATTGCATTTGACGCTACCTTGTTGCAAATGCAATTTGCATCTGCATTTCTACTTGATTTTCTTGTATATGCTATATTGTATTGTGTTGTAGTGTATTTGTACGGAGTTGCAATGAGTTGCAAATGTATTTGTCTTTGTATGTGTACGTGCATTTGCATTTGTAGTTGCATTTGCATTTGTACGCGTATTTGTATTTGTGTTGCACTTGTATTCTACTGTGTTGTACTGCTATGTTTTGTCATGTAATGCCATGTTTTGTTAAGTTTTGTTCTATAACATGTTGTTATCTTATGTCATGTGTGTGTGTGTTGCATATGTAATTTGCACAGAAATATGCATAATTGAACCATTTTTTCCTACGTCTATCCCATCTCATTCTACTTTTTTTAGTTGGTTGAAAACGGTTTCCCAATCCTACAAAACCCATCATAATCCCCAGTAAACCTGGTCGTTTTTGATCCCCAGCAACGGTACCACGTGTCGACTCGGGATCACCTCCCACTAGACGCAAGACTCTTCGCCAGGCACCATGGTCACCTTGCAACATCAACTTTGGTAAGAAATGTAATAAATCACCGTTAGTGGTATCATGATTATTAATGGTTAGGTATTATTTTGCAAATCTATACCTAACCGTACCCTGATTTCGTGAACAAATGCCCAGCATTCCAAAATTGGTTCCCCCACGCAGGTGCTCGAACTGTAGGTCATTGCAACCAACCATGCAACCAGCCAAACAACCAATCTAATGGTTGCCTATAGACGAAATTTGCACATGTTTGGCAAATTGTTTCCATGTTCAGATGTTGAATGTTGGTTAAATATTGTTGTGACTACGGTGTTTTTACCGTAATCTGCAAGGAAGGAATCCATTATAGATATGCCAGGTCATTGAGGCACAAAAAAAAACATGTCATTTTCCTGGGCAAAAAACAGTCGATACAAAAATGAAGGGTTTCAGATCCTGGATCATGCCGGTCTCATGTCAAACCCCAGATCATTTTTCAACAACGGCATGTTCATATTACGTTTAAGGTGGGGTTTCGTTCTAGAAAGTGGTATCGGCCATGTCCCCGGTCGAGTTTCTATCTCCACCTATCTACCCAATCTAATCGAATCCGATCTAATCTAAACTGATCTAATCTAATCCGATCTAATGGCGTCGAAACTGATCTGATCTAATCTGATCATCTCGTCGAATCTGATCTAATCTCATCTCATCTCCTCCCATTGTCTCGTTTTCCCTATCTATCGCCTCTATCTAATCTATCTAATTCAATCTACTCTCTCTAATTCATCTAATCTATCTAATTAATCAATGTATCTATCTATCTCTCTCTCTCTCTCTGTCTATCTCTCTCTCTCTCTCTCTGTCTATCTCTCTCTCTGTCTCTCTCTCTCTGTCTCTCTCTCTCTCTCTCTCTCTCTCTCCCCCTCCATCTATCTATCTATCTATCTATCTATCCATCTATCCATCTATCCATCTATCCATCTATCCATCTATCCATCTATCTATCGATCTATCTATCTATCGATCGATCTATCTATCGATCGATCGATCTATCGATGAAACTATCTATCTATCGATCTATCTATCTATCTGTCTGTCTATCTATCTATCTATCTGTCTATCTATCCATCTATCTCTCTCTCTATCTATCTATCTATCTATCTATCCATCCATCCATCCATCTACCTACCTACCTACCTACCTACCTATCTCTATCTATCTATCTCTCCCTATCTATCTATCTATCTATCTGTCTGTCTGTCTGTCTGTCTGTCTGTCTTTCTGTCTATCTGTCTGTCTGTCTGTCTGTTTATCTATCTATCCATCTATCTCTCTCTATCTATCTATCTATCTGTCTGTCTGTCTGTCTGTCTGCCTGTCTGTCTGTCTGTCTGTCTGTCTGTCTGTTTATCTATCTATCCATCTATCTCTATCTATCTATCTATCTATCTTTCTATCTATCTATCTATCTATCCATCTATTTCTGTGCATCATCTCTGTTGATTATGTGTTGGGGGGAGGGCATGGCCTTGGCTCCGGAGCAACTTCTTGGTGGGTTGTGGGACAAATTCGGGGACGGCGAATGTTTTTTTGAATATCTGACATTCTTTCAATTTTTGAAGGTGGCCGATGATTTTTGAAGCTATGCACATGTTGAAATTCTGATTTTGTCCAGGCACTAAATTTAAAATTTCAGACTTTTCGAATTCAATTCTACAACCCTTAAAATTCTAGAAATTCGAATGTTGGAATCTGCAAAATGTTAGATCTTTTTTTCATCTTAGAATCGAAGTTTTAAATTTCAAAAACAATGGATTAGAATTCGTCGAAGCTGGCCAGACCTAGTGTTGAATTCTGAAATTCAAAAAATTCTATAGCGATGGGCATGCTGTTAGAACGCATTCCTAATGGGGGCAAAGGTGCTATCGACGGATCGAAACGATAGAGTTATAAATATATATATATATATATATATATTTATATTTATTTATAAATATATATATATACCACACACCCACACACATTGCTTTCATGGTTCTTAAATGAATCATGTGCATGAATCATGTCAAGGGCTGCAATCCCTGAGGAGAGAGGGAGTCTGACTGACCTGCTAAGTTGAGATCGCCGGAAGCTGGGGCATGCTGCCCTTTGGCCACGTCACGCCAAAGCTGTACATCCCAGGCACAATGCCGCCTTGGGATTTTCTGTGTCGTTTGCTGCGTGCTCCCTGGTCTCGAGCATGGGGCTTCAACATTGGCCGCGCTTCATTCATTGCGAAACACTGGCAGACTGCTGCCATGCTGTGGCTTCAATTCTGGCAGCGACTGCTGCCATGGCTGCCACATTCAGTTGGCCTGGCCATTGGTCGGCTCCGAAGTTGATCCATCATCTGGTCCATCAGCGGATCTCTCTTGCAGGGCCAGTCAGAAGGCAGCTGCCCAGACTCAGGCTAAGCTGCATGGATTGAACTCCACCAGCACGTTCAGAAATGAAGTGGCCCAGTACCAGGGTGACAGCGTGATCGGCAGGACAATGTTTGGATGATTGTTTCCTGATGATTGA
>Ga0126342_10006180_pt1 | contig 21170 bp, 19 predicted proteins | sample Cyp1metagenome_FD_92528 | JGI IMG/M metagenome (GOLD analysis project Ga0126342, IMG submission 92528) | Coral microbial communities from Lord Howe Island, Old Settlement Bay, Australia - Cyphastrea 1 metagenome | ecosystem: Host-associated > Invertebrates > Cnidaria > Coral ...
AATATAATATAATATACTATAATATAATATTTTTTTTTTGAGGTCATACATCGCTGATTTGTGGCAACCGGCTTCTACGTTAGTCTGTTACAAACCATCTACAGTAGTTGAATCATGTGGAGTCTCAACTCAGCAAACCAAGGAAATGACAAGTGGAGTGAACTTGCCACAATGATGAACCCAGCCGGTAGGTGAGATTACGACTAGAATAACTATTGCTAACTAGGGTTGGGCTTGGCATAGCTCTGGCACATCTCTGTCCTGGATCACATTTTGAAGGGGCCTACAATTCCGATCAAACTTTTGCGGAGTGGACATAAGCTCTGTCGAGTTCAGGTAGAAGCGCTGTCTGGTGGAGATGGTGGGGATGAGAAATCCAAGCTCAGGTCCTCCACTCATCATCTTATATCATTTTTGGCTGCTTAAACACCCATATCGTCCCCATCTGAGCCACCAAAGGTACCCCTATCCCTATCCCATCCCATCAAAAACTCGTTTGTTTTCGCACATATTCGTGTTATGGGTTATACATGGTTACATTGTCTGGTTGGTGGTTTCAACCCCTCTGAAAAGTATTAGTCAGTTGGGATGATTATTCCCAATATATGGAACAATAAAAATCTTCCAAACCACCAACCAGTTGTTTATAGGCCCCCAAGAAGCCAGTGTAACCCTACTCCCCAAGAGAGATGCATTTTGGCCCAAACCCAAACTTCCCCTGTCCTCCACTCAGCCTTAAAGTTGGACATAGCCAAGTCCCAGCCACTCATGGGCCGAGGGGGCCGCAGCCGTTGGGACATGCCAGGGCCCTCCTGGAGGCTGGAGAAGGTCCGTTGGCAACGACCAAGGTGGAGGTCACCCAGCAAAATGGCAACGACCAAGGGACAAAAACGCTGAACACCTTGGGATATTTGTGGATATTTGTTGATTGAAGTCACAAATCATGGTGATTTTAAGCCAGAAACAACCGTGGGATATTTGGACATTTCCTAAAAAACATGCAACCCGCTTTAAGCCAGTACAAATCCTGGTTGAACCCGTCCCAAATGGGGGACCTCCAACACTTGTGGGCAACTCCGGTGCCTTCTGCCGGCCGGGGAAGGTGGCGGAGGGCACGAAGAAACTGGGCCGCGTCGACGTGTTGTCGCCATCGCCGGGGGACGGAACTTCCTCCCCCTTCTTGGTGGGATCCTGGAGAGGTCGCAGGCCGGATATGACGTCAGGATATTCTCAGGATCATCTCGAACATGAAACAACATTGGACACCAACAACCAATATAGGTTCATCATGGTGGTTGGATATCAACAATTGGCAACACTTACTTATTAATATCTTCACAATTCTTTTGTAGATACTACTGTGCACACCTGTACACGTAAAATGGGAAACACACAGAAAATGTTGGGATGTATGTTCGTGTTTGAGGAACATGTCTGTTGCTACAGAGTCTTTGGTAATGATTACATGTTCATTGAATTTATGGTTTAAAAAAAATGCTGACTCAAAGGTTTATACCCATTCTATTTAAGAGCGGGTGATGGTGATTCAGTGATGGACCATGGCTATTTCCCGCAAGTGAGCATGTTCATTTTGCCATTCGCAGCGACAGTGACTTTGTGGAGATTCATTGGTCACAAGTTGTGACGAAGAATTCATGGTGCTTCAATGTCGCAAAAGGTCCATCCTTCCATGAGCAGTTGATGACATACCCTCAGGTAAACGTTTACATAGCGAACTGGAAAATCACCATGCTATTCATGGGTAAATCAACGAACTAAATTGCAATTTTCAATAGCTATGTAACAAATTACCAGAGGGTAGATCAGGGTCAAAATACTGAGAGTTTCCATGAGATCCATGAGTTGAATATGAACAAATGACCACACTGTTTGATGATTGATGTCATCAGCAATTTAGACTCTGATCTGGGTTGCCCCCTCTGAACACTTCTGAACTGCATTGAAGCATCGTAGCTGAGACGAGAAAGAGAAACGCAATCTGATTTGGGTTGCGGATAGCATTCCAATTGGTTCAAATGCGAAACATTTATTGATACTCTGATACACACGAAACATCATGGATCATCATGGATCATTTAGTTTCTCCAAAAGATGTAGGCATGGGCCAACATGGAAAATATACTTGATATTTCATCTCAATTAGCGTTGTAGCATTTTAATGGCTTGTCTGAAAATGGGCTATACCATATACCCCCATTGCAGCTTGCAGCTTGCATTTTAATGGGAAGAAATGATGGTAAACCGTGAAATTGGGGTACTGGGCTATGCTGGAATTCCGAGCTGTGGCTGGGCGCTTCGGAGTGTTTCGTGTCCATGTTTCCATAGCCATTACAGGATGGTGCCCCCCAGTTATAATATAAGTTGATTTATAAACCCCATTGACTATAGATATATCACCTATAAACCATAGTTATTGGAGTTATAAACCAACTTAGCTATGTTGGGGGCACCACCTTGTACATCCCTTTAAACAAAAACACAGGAGCGTAGTGACATGAAGAAACTCTCAAAAGTCCTACCCGACCACAGCCATGTCCACAACCCGTGCCCACAACCCGTGGTGCCAAGAATCACCATGATGAGTTCTTACGGACACCACCGGCATAACTTGCCCAACATTTGACCCCTCACTTCAAGCTGTACATGACTCCAGAAGCGAGTGTCTATTCAAGTCGCCAAGAGCGACAGATACAGAACTTGAGATGGGGACTGCGCAGTGAGACCTATCAAATGCCCCTCAAAATAGATGATTCCATCAACGGATCGGAAATACACATCAACTAAATCAACCAACACATACTGATACAATCATCATCAAACATTCAACATCACATCAGTGCTTTACTTTCCCCTGGAGTTGATGGTGTCAGGCATTTCTTCGGGTAACTGGTGGGATGACACTGGATTTTGGGCATTGGGAAAATAGATGCCGTCACTTTGGAGCATCGTGTCACGTATTTTTGGTAAATATATGGTCTTGGATGGTGCTTAGACAAATTCCAAACGGGATTATTCCACTAACTTATCGCAGTCCCCTTTTTACCGCCTGCCCTCCCGTGTCCCATCGTCACACTGTTCGCTGTGACGACGGTGATGAGGCAGGCGAGGCTTGAAGCGATGAGGCAGGCGTCTTGTGACGTCTCTCACGATTGTGGGCTGCCTTGGGTGGACATCTCCAAGATATGAACCATGTCACTTGAGGGATATGGGATGCGAGCGTTTGTACTCCAATAGAGGATATGTATAATATAATCGACTACTTATATTGATGTATAATAATATAATATGTAAAATAAAATCCAATAGATGATATGTATAATATCATCGACTAGTAGACTACTTATATTGATGTGTCCGATTGTATAACATGTTGTTGCTTATTCCCCCATGTTGAAACAATCAACCATTACATGTTTGGGTACCCTATTTTCAGACAGACCCACATAAATCTTGTCAGGTCAATGTTAGGATCACAGTACAGACCAGATCCCAGAGAAGACTGCGGTCAGATTCAAAGTAGGAATAGGTGGGGTATATCGGGTATATCCCCAGCAAAAAAAAATGGATGCCGATCAACCTTTATTTCAGGGCCCAAATGCAAACTCTTGCAGCTAAACTGGTAATTGGATGATGCTTGGGGGAAGTGGATGTACATATACATACTTTAATATAAGCGAACATATGATACGTGGAAAATCTAGGCAATATGTTTACATTTGCATACTGCTTCTGAACAATTTACAAAGTTTATGGCTGACGGTAAAAGGGTTGTGCAAGGGAGATCCAATTTTGAGGAGAGACCACCCAGGTATCCAAATCCAACAAAACAAACAATATTCCTATTGTGGGGCTGTACAGAACATACACTTGTTTAGGTGTCTTGTTGGGTCCGCAAATTTAGGATATCAACATATTGGCGGACAACTTTCTGAAGGGAAAGAACATGTCACATACATGTGTGGTTTTAAAAACACTATAGCTTTGAAATCCTTATCCAAGAAAATGGCCTCAAATAGAAACTATGCCCAGTGACGCGCGCAGCAAGGCCTTGAAAGTGGCGGCGCGGGTAGAAGCAACTCTACAAGGTGTGCGGACCAGAAGAGCGATCGTTCGTAGGTATAAGTTACCAGTAAACATGATGATTTAATACAATGTGGGTCCCCACAAGATAGCTAAGTTGGTTTACAACTTCAGTAGCTATGGTTTATGATACCTATAGCTATAGTTAATGGGGTTTATAAAGCCACTTGCATCTCGGGGGCCCAGATTGTCGGATTTAATTAATTCTACTGTAATGGGATCTAATGGGATGTTGTTGGCTAAGTTGGTTTACAACTAGAGTAATTGTTGGGTAATGGTAATGACTAGATTTAAATAGGATGTAATCACAAACCAACTAGGGGCCATGGCCTTGTTGCAGGTCATAAAAAGTGAAATGCTAACGGTGTTTCATGGGACTTAACCAGCAAACAAATGTATGTTAACTGGTTTGAACCTGGTGATTTAAGATGCTTTAAGAGCAGGTCGTAGAAGTAAGAACAATGTTCTTCAAGACATGAAGAATTCAAAAGATGGTTCATTGAGATACGATTTATAGTGTACATGTGTAGAATATCTATATGCATATAATATGATAAAATGACATAGAAACAAATGATACCACCGGATGTCATCATGTAAACTGCATTGCATTCTGCTGGATTATTTGTGGAGTCTACTGACCCATTGAGCTATCGAGTCATCGCAATTCCAGGTGTAAAAAACACGAGTTTCAATGCTAGATGGGAACTTAAAACCAAATTTCAGGTGTTCAATCCCTTATTAGATAATGGATTAATGATGTTGTCATTAATGGGATATATTGCCATTAATAATCGGATATACATATATAACTAACTAATGGAATATTCATGGAACTTAAAACTGGAAATTCATTTGCTATTGCAACAATCACTCAGTCCTCCAATGCTAAAGGGCTCAGATTTGGTGGTTTTGAAGCTTCTTGAAGAGATGTCGAGATGACACATTCCTGTATATTTGTCTTGTATGGTAGACTGGTACAATAGACAAAATTACTACCAGCGCTGCATCGTTTCAGCAGGAGACCCAGAACGGCAGAACGGAAACCACATCAAATCATGGATCCCGATGTTGGTAAAGCGTCAAGGCAAACCACCCATATCTTGATGGTTTTTACAACCCATTGGTAAATTTGGGTGATGCTTTATCTGGTTGGTGGTTGAGCCACCCCTCTGAAAAATATGAATTCGTCAGTCGCGGTTACTATTCTCAAAAATTATATATATATATATGGAAAAATAAAAACTGTTCCCAACCACCAATCAGGTTAGATAGTATAATTCCCCAACTAATCATCAATCAACTATCATTTACCAATGATATCCCTTTGCTAACATAAGTTGCTTTGGTTGAACATGTCAAATCCAATCCTCGGGCCTTCCAGTCCCATGGGTTGGCTCCCCCACTGCCACTGACGCCCCGGCGAAACTCTTCCTGCCCACCTGTGGCCGGGCTGGATGTCCCCGCTCAACAACTGCAAGATGGGTGTCCCCTAGTTGCAAATTGGCTTATATACCATCTGCTCATCAAATATAATGAAATAGATAGGTTTGTATGAACATGGAATACCTCTAACTCTAGGAAATCATGAAGCTTCATGTTTCCAATTCCTTGATGGCCAAACTACCCATGTTCTTCGCATTTGTTTTGGCAGCCACTCCAGGACCTTGCTGCAGCGTTTTTGTATCCGATACCCAACTGGTGGTTTCCTCAAACAAAGCCCACACCATCGGTCCAGAGATTCAGCCACTAAGTTGTTGGGGTCGGTCCGAAGTCACGAAACCTGAACTGGTTGGTGGTTTCAACCAACCCCTCTGAAAAATCATGGAGTTCGTCAGTTGGGGTTATGAAATTCCCAACTGTTTCTGGAAAGTCATAATCCATCCATGTTCCAGTCACCACCAAGCAGTGAAAAAAACACACACCAAAACCCCGGTGGGGCCTGGCGAACTTTGTGGTGACTGCCTCAGAAAAAGTGGCGGAAGTTGCTTCTTTTCAGCCGGCTCTTCAGGGCTCTTCCGCTGATTCTTCTGTGAAACACAAATGAATGGCCAGGACTTCAAGCAAAATCAATCGCTGGTTGGTGGTTGACCTACTCCTCTGAAAAAATGATGGAGTTCGCCAGTTGGGATGATGAAATTCCCAACTGTTTCTGGAAAAAAAAACATAAAAATCAGGTTCCAAAGCACATTTTCCAGATCGAAATCATCAACACCGGCGCCCGCCCCAGAGTTCCAATTCACCAAGCCACGTTCCAATCACCGCCAATGCCTTGGCTCATGGCGATCCAGTGGGGCCCTGACACTCCAAACCCATGTAGGAAAATGGTGATTTCACTAGAGAAATTGGGATTTCATGGGACTTATAGCTGATTTATGATGGTTAGGTCAGTTGAAATCACTCCACTTTCACTGTGGTTTATGATCATACTAATAACTTATAATCTATAAACTATAGTATTCATGGGGCTTAGAAGCTAGCCTATAACTTTGGGGGGCGACATTGTAGGTGGTAGGCCCGTACTTCAAACAGGGTAAATGATGATACATGATTTCTGATCATTCAGAATTCAGAATGTACATCTATATATATATATATATGTATTTTAAGCTACATTAGTTGATTGGTGGACTTATTCAATAAACAATCCCACAGTTGGAATGATTCATCTGCATTATTGCCATGATTTGTTTGCTGCAGCGACACTCCAGTTGTCAAAAATTGTCAAATATGGTCATGGAAAACTACCAAATTATATCAGATGACTTTGGTGTGGTAGGCAGGGTAAATGGCTATGACTTACTGGTGCTTAGCAGGGAATGAGGGAATGATCCATAATCACTAGAGTAGCTATAATCATCCCATTCCCCCATTTCCATCCATTCCCTACTAAGCACCAGTAAGATGACCCCCAGGGTTTCCAACAAGAACCAGGATGAGACCAGCTGACATTTCCTTTCTGTTGAAACCCTGAGATATACCCGGCCTGGTAAACGTTTACAAAAAGCTATTGTTTAAATGGCCATAGAAATAGTGGTTTTACCCAGCTATAAAATGGTGGTTTTCCATAGTTATGTTAAAGTTTACCAGAGGGTATATGTAATTCTGGTACATCCCAGGTGTATCTACCATGGCTTAACTGAAGAAATACCATGAAATGTGGTGCCATGATCTCCACAACCGCCACCATTACCATCAGCAAAACCGCTAGCAGCACCGACACCATCCCTTGCTCTCAATGGCTCCCGACTCCATCGCGGGTGTGCTTCACCAAGGAGGTAAGGCCGGAGGTCACGCCCGACGTTACATCCTGCTGGCTTCGGCCCACTTCAAAGAAACATCTATAGCCATTTGAGCTGCTATTTGCCTGAAGATCAAAGTAAACAACTGTTTGCTCAGGTCACGTGTATACATATTCAATTATGTACTATGTTTTTTAATACATTGTGAAGATTGATACACTTGCCCACACTTCACCACGTTCTCCTCCACCAGGTCAACCTCGTTGCGGGTCAAAACATGGCTAGAGGGAGATGGGTCCTGAGATATTATGACAATTTAGTAAAGCAGCTGCAGAAATAAGGTCATATATGTATAATATAATATATATATATATATATGATATAATGTGTATATATATATATAAATATGTATATACATACAGGTGATCTACATATTGGTTATATCTAGATCAGCATATATACACTCAGTCTATGGAACTGACTGGACCAAACGTTTTTCGAAGCATAAAAAAACCTATGTTGAACATGTACACACTAATTACTTGTATTTACCAATTAGTGCGGCTCCAAACATGCATAGTCATCATCATTTTCTTTGCAAGGCAGGCCACTTGTTGAAGACAGCTAATGTTTTTAACCCTAAAACAGGGAAATTCTCCATAGCATTTGTTGGTTGAAATGATTTACAGGTTTACTCAAAGTGATGGTAGCTCATCTGTAACACTCTCCAGCCCACACCAAGTCTCAGACCCCTTTCTGCGCAATCGCCTGGGTGGAATCCAATGCAAATAGGAACTGGGGTCTGAATTGGAGAAAAAACATATTGATACCCTTGTTATAGTTATATATGTATATGCAATGTTTGTCGAACTATAAAATGTCGACAAGTGGAGGAATCTGTGAGATTTTTTCCAGCTTTAAACCTTGGAGAAGACTGGAGGTGCAAATCATAAGTTGCACAAGTTAGTCGAGGAAGATTCCAACGCATCTGACCAAGCTCTACAATGACAGTGAATCCTGCAGTAAATCTACAACCAAATGTGTCAAGTTCCGACGCAGGTCCAGAGATTGCAAAGATTTAAGACATATTTCGGAAAAATCAAGCCCCGAGTTTGGAGACTTCCTGCTACCGCTACTTCTGAATAGTCATTGTAATTCAATGTATCATCCCCCGCAACTCCTGAAGCTAGCTCCAGCTATGTATAAGCAGTATAACTTAAAACATTGTAACTTTATTGGTACCGGCAATCATATTGTATATTCCTGCTTGAATGATCCTGGACATGGTGATCGCAACTGGCAAATGACCCATGACATTTCATGGATGGATTTTAGAGAATACTGCCTATAATTATATAAATGGAAACCCAAGTATGATAAAGTTCAAATTGGGACATTGAGGTTTTCAACGGAGAAATACGGTGTAATATCAGGATCTTGTGTACCCTATTTCAGCAAAAATGAGGGATAGGATGTACTGGGAACATGGTGGAATTTAGCAACAAACATGGGCATATACTAGGATATATTTATATATATATATATGATGTATATTATTGTATATTCTGAACCAATCTGATGTAACCAAAAGAAACGGGGTTGCCCTACTTCTGGAACATATAACATATATGAAACTGATCATGAATCAGCAATGTTCAGTAAATATCATTGAATGATCATTTAGAATGATTGCACCATCAAATAATACAATACACATATATATATATATTATATATGATCATAAACCGCGAAGTTTTGGGGATTCCCAATTGCTTCAAATTACTTGTTGCACGCAGAGTGTGGAAGCAGCGCAGCTCGCAGTTCGCGCCTGAATGGTAGTCGGCCTGCCTTTCAGCTCCACCTTTTCCATCGTGAAGGGAGGGTGGGTTGATGGGAGGAAAGGGCTGAGAAGGGAACATGCTTGGTGGTTCATCCTAGACTTAGATATATTTAGTGAGTAGGTCATAACAACAGATATAAGTTATAAGTGAACTATATAGCCCTACTTAGCCCATTTATGATCAGGGTAATGATACACGAACTAAGTGCCACCGCCAGGCGCCCAAAGACTGATAAGTATGAACCAATGCACAAATCATCCCTTGAGAAGGGCAGAATCAAATCAATGTACTAGTATTGTATAAATAATACTATATTGACTATATTATACTATTTGAATGAAAATCAACTACCCGCATGTTTCCTTTTAGACGTAAACATAGATGTAAATTGCATGCTGAATACTTTACATGGACTGCTTGGGATTGTATGTGAAGCTTTGATCCCCAAATAGTCGCACAATCTGAGACCTTCGGGTCAAAATCATGACCATATGATAATATGGACCATACATATATGCTGGAATAGTGCATACCCCATGTGCTACCATACAATGGGAAATCAAAGTATTGGAAAATGATCGATAATGATAGTAGATGTGGTTGCTTCATACCAGAATTGCGTCAAATAGTACCAATGATAAAACATAATAGTATACACATAATACAGGTAATTATAGTACATCAAAAGAGACTTAGTTGAGTTTTGCACGTCGTGATGACATCTCGTGACGGCGCTTTTTCGGGTTACGCCTCTTTCCTTAGTTCTGCGTGAGCTTCACCCATGACCTGTGCAGGGTATGGGTCAAGAATGGAGCTCCAATGGAGCCACACAAAAAAAAATAGTGACCATTTTTTTGGGGTTGGTGGTTGACCTACCCCTCTCAAAAATGATGGAGTTCGTCAATGGGGTTGGGATGACATCCCATATATGAAATGAAAAAAACATGTTCCAAACCACCAGCTCAGTGAATCGGAAGGAAGCATTGCTGGGGTTGTAGCACCGGACTTGGTTTACAACTAGGAGACATTGGTGAAGCGTGCCCCTGGCAACCCGAGGGCACGCCTTGTGGATGTGTATCCTCAGATCCCTTGAGAAAATCATCACCCATGAAAATTGCTATTTGGGGTACATCGACTGGTTGGTGGTTTGAACCTACCCCTCTGAAACATATGACTTCGTCAGTTGGGATGATGACATTCCCAACTGTTTCTGGAAAGTCATAAAAATCCATGGTTCCAAAGCACCAACCAGTCTATATATCTAGCTTTTTCAGGAACACGCTACATGGAGTCACTTCTGCAATAATGGAGTCACTGTAGGCTTCAGGGGATAGAACCTCTGTGCGCACAGCAAAGAAAAACTCACAGAATATGGGCACAAGCAAGAAGAATCAATCAAACATCTGCTGATCTATATGGGTTTCCTAAGATGGAACCCAAGAATCATCAATTTTTAATCTCGTTTCGGGTATAACACGCACAAATGGGATCAAATGGGTAAAATTCCACATGCATAGACCTGACATTTGAAGTTGCCAGCAATGATGAACCAAAACCCAAAGGTACAAAAAAAACACAACCTGAAGTGACTGGTTGACTTAGCTCAAGATGCCTCAGTGGGCAAGGTGGTTAATGTTTTGGGCACCTTTGCCGTTGGATTCTACACCTACACCTGAAACCACCAACAGCCATTTGTGCTATACCGCCATGTTGCCACATGTGTGGAGGCAGAAAATATATGAAAATAGTGTGTTTTTTTCTCGCTTGCACGGTCCCTAGTTGCTTGATGATTGTAGGGAGTTATACTTCCCAATACATGCGGGATGATCAAAATCTATCAAAATCTATTAATTATAGGAATTCCTACCAAAACTGGATCCTTACAAAGATATTCAACTATATTCAACTGGGTTTTGATACTGCTCACCCGTGTTGGTCCAGCCTTCCGCACATTTGACGCAAAGACCAGGGGATCCGCCTTTTCCTCCTGCAGCACAGGGGTGAGCATTGAGGAAGGCTCCAAATTCATGCAAGCCTTTCTGGTCAAAAAAAACATGAAAACACAAAACAATCGTAGTTTATAAAACTTAAAACGGAATGCAGCCAGCAAAATCAATTTCTCGGAAGAATCAAAAACAAAGTGCAGATACTTGATTGGTTGCATTGGGGACCCCTAGTTCAATCTTGTTGTTTCTTGTCAGCAAGTTCCCACCCTGGTGATAGACATATTTCAGACCCGATCATGAATCAATCCTGCGAGTTTCAGGAAAAATACTTATCACAAATGATTTGGACATTTTGACTACTAAGCCATCCAACTGCAAGGGGCAATCAATATTCAGAGAGAGAGAGAGAGAAGCATTGTGAGTTGTGACTTGTTAAAAAAACATAACTACCAACTGGGTATGAAACAACCGAACAACCCAAAGCTTATCTGTCACACTGTCATACCCCAAAAGATCCCAAAAGATCCCTTAAAAGCAATGGATTTATGTGTTTTTTTTTATACTTTTTTACCATGTCCAAAAACAGAACATGTCGAACATTGGGAACTGAACAAACCAGCCGGCACAAAAATCCTTACATATCCTTACATGCCCCAAATCCATCGAAATCCATATATTGTTTCCTCACTAAACCAACCACCCAACCTCCGAGGGGACATAGGGAGGCAGCACTCGGATCTGCACCGAATGCATCATGTGACCCAAAAACCTGAGGGGCAGGCCAGGTCGAACAAGAAAGGCCTTTGTGGAGCAGTCCTGTTGTCAAGGTAAGTATAAGCTATCCACCTTGGAAACAAACCCAAGGGTAATCTTCAATACACTGCAAGGTTCTGGTGCTATGTTACCACTCAGTACTTCATCCATCATCAACCCTAGTTTAATTCATTTGTGAAGAAAGGTATGTGTCTAGTGAATCCCCACCTTGTGGCAATCAGAACCTCCGCAGCATGAGCAAAGACATGGTTATAATCCCTATTCCCTATTCTGCTGAACAGGACATACCCTCAAAACATGTGGGTGACAAATCACAGTTACCTCAAGCAATAATGGAGGATGAGAGCCAGTCCAAGGTTGGGTACCAATGGACCTCCAAAAAATGTTATGTATATGCTTGGGTGCACAAACATACGCACAGGAACTTGATCACAATCCAAAAAACAGTGTGATTGTTCCTTGTTTTTAATTTTCTATTAACCACGATTCCTGGGATGAAGTAGGGGACCCATATGTGCCATGGTCAAAACATTGCAACAATCTTTTACGCACATCCAAAAACGAAAATCCATGGCCACCATGGGCGGCCCTTTTTTGAGACCGTGTGAACATGGATTGATGACCATCCCCCACCATGGATATGGTACCCTCTGGTAAACTAACATAGCTATTGAAAATTGCCATTTATAGTTGATTTATCCATTAAAAATGGTGATTTTCCATAGTTATGTTAGTTTACTAGAGGGTATATTGACCATGGCACAAAAAAAAAACGCAGAACTAACGCCTCTTGGAGGTCTGGCACGACATCCAAGACACTGCTCGGCCCATTCGGTATCTTCGATCGCCTGAAAAAAACGCTCGGATCGGAGGATCATCACCCCATCGTTCGATGGCCCGAACTGAGGCGTTTTTTGGCACAGTTTCTACATCCAAATCGTCTTGAATTGATGAATCATGTGGTGATCTGGTTGGTGGTGCAATAACCATCTTGAAAAATGATGGAGTTAAAGTCAATGGGGTTGGGATGACATCCCATATATGATGGAAAATAAAATTCATGTTCCAAACCAACCAGAATAAAAAATAGGTTCTGGTTGTGATCCATACACAAATGAATTTTGATTGCTCTGAAAAATCACTGACGCAATGATTTCATGGGCAATCTTCGAAGGTTCGAACATGCATGTCTTTTGCAGCTGATGTAGGTACTAAGCATTGTCAAAGTATGAAACAAAAGAACTGTGGGTATGTATATTTTTGGGAACCTTGGGGCAAATTTCATCACTGCTGTACCCATGAGCATGTTCGTAGGGCATCGATACAAAAACATATCCCAGAAGATGCCCCAGTGTATGTTCCTGGCCCAGACTTCAATCATGGACTTATCTTTTGACTCTGGCATGTTATAGGAAAGACACCATATTTTTTTCCGGGTTTAAAACAATGTGTCTGATTCACTTGTTGCCAGCAGTGAACTTGCTTTCTTACTTGTTCGAAGGAGCATTGCAATTTCAATATTTCAAACAGCATTCAAAAAGAACAATAACGTCAAAAAACAGTACTTGAAGTAATCGAAGATTTGGGCTGGATGTCCAGCTAATTAATAAGGATGTAACCAGCCTAAAACTGAATTGTGGATATCATCTTGGACAAAAATGACCAACCTATCCATGTCGATCGTCCCATCAACGTGCCATCGCGCCTGGATCTTGCCATCTGTTTCTCGGTAGCTCGTGTTGGCAGGGTCCCAACTACCAGTGTAACATAGCACCTCGACAGGGCTGCAGCCATATCAAGACATTTGCATGGGAAACATCTAATGCACCCATAACAGTTGAGGACACTAGGTATCACTAGGTGTCAAGTGTCACCATTCAATCCCAATCTTAAGCAGTCAAATGCCGCCTTAAGGACTCTGTGACCCAGCGCCTCGCAAAATTGGTGCACCATATCTAACTTAAGTTAAGTTTGTATATATAGATTCATTGCTGGGTTTGTGGCTTTACTATATGTCTATATATATATAAATATACAATATTATACTGGTTGGTGGTTTCAACCCCTCTGAAAAATGATGGAGTTCGTCAGTTGGGATGATGAAATTCCTAAGTGTTTCTGGAAAGTCATACAACAATATATATATATATATATAACATGTTTCCAAACATTTCCCACCAGCTATATTAATAAACATATGGGTTTTGTAAACCAACTCAGATCATGTTGGGATGCACCACCTTGAACCAAGTCGCTGCTGGACGGACGGGCACCCCGGGCACAAAGGCGCCTTTGCGAAACCTCGCGGTGGAAGTGAGTGAAAAAATAGTGGTTTGGGCATCTCAATGGGAATCATTAGGTTGGCTTCAAGTAATAACATGATTTGACTAAAAATCGGGTTTGGGAATCTAGTAGCTTAGTATGGTTTGGGAATCTAGTTCAATCTACCATCTGGTAATTTAACAGTTCGCCATGGAAAGATCCACCCATTTTCAATAGGTAAACCATCTATTTCTATGGGCCATCTATACCATGGCTATGTTAAATAACCAGAGGGTATATAGAATGTAGTTATAGGCATTATTTGAAATATTTGATTAAAATCAGACTATATAGAATTTGAATTGGGCAAACATTTGTTAATGTGATAAAACCAATGCAATGCCATAAACCACCTCCAATTTACCCAGCACCGCAAGAGAGGGTTTTTATTTTGGGGTTACGGTATACCTGATCGTAAGAGAACACAGCCTTCAAAATGCTGCTGTAGCTTTAAAGTGTAGGGCGCCTTCATTTTTAGGCGGCACCAAGCACAAATCTTGGTTTGGAAGCTGCGTCTAACATGGGCCATGGCATTTTTTGGGGGTTCCATTGCTTGTGTTCAAGAACGTGTTTGGTGGTTGGTGACTGAGCATATTCAATGTCTACAACGACCGGCAGCTTGTTGATGCATTCTATGTAAACATTTCTGTGGCAGCATGTCCTTATCAAACAGGAAGTCACAACACTTCTGGTTGGTGGTATGCCTACTACCTCTCTGAAAAATATGAAAGAGTTCGTCACTTGGGTTTTCATGAAATTCCCAATGGAAAGTCATAAAATTATGTATATATATATATAATTCCATGGTTCCAATGGTTCCAATTCCCAACCAATCAGACTTCATAAAAGCAGAGGAAAAGATGGCGGCCAACGGTTCAAAGAACCTGGCCTTAGCTCCACCCCATCAACAGCATCAGACAAGATGGCTGCGTGGATTGTAAATCCTCATAGCGAACTGGTAAACGTTTACAGTTTGCGAACTGGAAAATCAGCATTTTTCATGGGAAAATCACCATGCGATGAATGGGTAAATCACCATGCTATGAATGGGTAAATCAACGAACTAAATGGTACACGTTCAATAGCTCTGTGAAATTAACAGAGGGTAAGGCATATTTTGCCTTGATGTCGAAGGGGCACCCTGTCCATCCCAGTAACAGCTTTAGGAAATACTTCAGCCATCGGCTGGAAAAAACAAGTGACCGGCTGATGCTCCCATTTCGGTGACACTGGAAGATGGAAGAAGCACAGCAAACAAGCGGTTTGCCTCTCTCATAACTGGTCGGTGGTTTTAACCATCTTGAAAATATGAAAGTCACTGGGAAGGATTATCCCATAATTATGGAAAATAAAAAATGTTTGAAACCACCAACCAGATAAATACAGTTTGCTGTGCTTGCAGAAACTGATTTATTCAGTCTACTCAGCCTACTCTTGAATTGATTGTGGATGATGCTTGGCGAACCCAAGATTTGGGTGTGTCACAGTGTCTGAGAATGGCGTATACCAGTATACCCCCAAGTAGCCATTTACATGATGATACACCATTGGATGGAATTGGGTTTTCCGCTAAATCTTTGCACAAACCTATTCAGAATGATGATTCCCGTTGTTTTTCACATAAGTATCGCCATATTACATCATAAATCAGCGATAAATCCCATATTTCTATGGTTTCCTGTGGTTTCATTTACATCCCCATCATTAAAAAAACAAGCAAAGATCTTATGTGGTAAATCCCCAGGATCGGTCTCCGAGGGCCCAGACTCCAATAGTCCTTGGCCATTGCTGGTTGTGCCCTGAACGTGGCGACCGAGGTGCCATAAATCGTTAGTTACTTCCCGTTGACTTTGCGCCCTCAAGATCTATGGATCTACGTTTTTTTCACAAAAATGGATCCAGATATGATTCATTTGCCTTTAACATATTTCAAGGCATACATATCATGGTCCTATTGCTATGTAACTTTATCAACAGGTGGATAAATTCAAGGCTTTGGCAGGAATGATACCACGTCAAAGGTGCCCCCATCTAGATCTGCTCTAGTGGCAGTGGCGAAAAACGCTTTGCACTTTCCAACCATTGCCCATGGGACTCTGGGACCACGATACGCCCATACCGTGCCATTTGGGGATACGCAATTTTGACCCATAAAAAGTGCCCAAATGATACCATACCTGTGCATTAATGTCCTCTTATTAATGGGGATAAGGGAATCACTCCTGTCCATGATATTCATTTCATCCCCTTGTCACCCCATGTCATTCCCTTCGCTGGTGAGAGGACATTAGCCATGAATCATAGCAATCATCGATATGATATGAAATGACCCATCATACATTTCTATTTATACTATAATGACTACTCTTCTTAACTGATAAATCATACGTCCATATCTTCGGCTATATTGTTTTACCCTGATTTTGGTCATTTTTTGGTGCCCTAATTTTGGACATGTTGGGTCATCCCGCAGTCCCAAGACACCCTCACTGAAAGCATCTTGGGATATGTAGATCGACTCCCCAGTTTTCACCAATAGGGTGAATTCGGTGATGATAAACATTGAGAAACCATCAATTTTTGGGTCCAACATTGAGAAACCATCAATTTTTGGGTTTTCCCTCAGTTTTAAGCAAAATTCCAAAATTGATGGTTTATCATTTTATTATCATAGATGGTTATATAATGATTAATGGCCTACCATATCATTTTAATGTTTGATGTCCTATAGTCTATAGTGTTCATAAATTCAAACAAACCAAATATGTTAATACACTTTGACAAACGTTGATACACCATATGATGACTAGTTACCCCCCCTATGCCCCACCCAAAAATAAAAAATACCGCCTCCGGAAAGAGCAGCAGCGGCTGACGCCCCGGTTTCCAGTTTGCCACATGGTCCTGCAGCATGTGGTTTCCCAAGATAAGCAGGTTGGTTTGGAATATTGCAGAAAACAGTTGAACAGTTGACATATGTTGAAATCAACATATAATTTTGTGTCCCCCAGTTAGCTAAGTTAGTTGACATAACTAGATTACCTTTTTATTGGTTTATGGTAATGAAACAGATATAGCTAGATCATGGCTGGAAAGCATGAAAATAAGTTTAGGATCATAATGCATTTTTTGTTGGGTGCAAGTACATATAAATACTTGGAATATCTTGAAACTGCAAAATCATTACTAGATTCATCAGTGAATTCACCAATATCACCCACGTTTTTGGCTCATCCCGGTCTTCAAACCGGGGCTATCTTCAAGTAGCTCATCACAGTCCTCAATGGCCTTGATTGTGGCCTCATCAACACAACAAAACCGGCAAGTGGACCATCTGGATTTGTCTGAAAATATGGTACCTCTAAATCCATTGGTTAATTATCATCATTTCCCCTATTAAAAGTTACCTTTTTGGGGGTATACACCATTTTCAGACAGACCCATCTCATGTTGATGAACCATGGTGAACCTCTGAGACATCCAGGGAACTCATCCAGGCCCCTGGTAACAAAACACCGCCACTGGGGCCCCCAACAGCACGGGATTTGGGGTCAGCACGGTCCACCTGACATTTGGAGATGGCGGATTTTTCTGGCCTACTTCGCCTGAAAAATGATGGACTTCGTCAGTTGGGATGATGACATTCGCAATATATGGAAAAATAAAAAATGTTCCAAACCACCAATCAGCTACTTATTTGATCTTATTTAATTAGTCGCTGAGTAATGTCCTATTCCAATATCTGAATAATATGATTGGGCACCCCAGTTTCCAAGCAGTTATGTAACTCCGTGGCCCATAGAGAAAACGTATACCAACTATTTTAGGATACATGCCATGGCCGCCAACCTATACATGGGGCTACAACGACCCATGACTGCATAGGCCATAGGGGTTGATTCAGTTTACATCCACCAGAAATCTGCGAATCACCACTTGGTAACTTTTTGTTACCATCATTCATCACTGAAAATCATGGGATTCATGGGATTAAATCATCTAATCGGATTCAGTACGTGTATATATATATATATATATGTATTTGCAATCTATATATATATATATGTTTTTATATATATATATATATCAAATCAACTTAAGCCTTCTATTTTCATCTGTATCATCTATCATATACATACACAATGGGATTAAACCTTTATTCATGGGATGTTTACCATCTACTGCTTCCAGATTCCTACCTCGATGACACCGATGTCCTGCGCGAATAAACCGATGACAGGCACGTTCCTGCCGGAGGACATATTCGGGGCAGCCATGGAGTTAAGTCAATTGAAACACCCATGATCATCACCAATCCCATGTTCTTAGATGGTTAGTAACTGTTAGTATATACATGTCTATACATGTCTAGCAACATACTGAAGCGTTGCAGTATCCATTGGGATCGCTGAGGCAAATACTGGTAGCCCATTATCAGATAAACCCGTCTGGGAGACTAATGATTCCCAGCTCTATATCACATAAAATATCCTCATATATCCTTTTTATATTTATATATATATATCCCTCGTATTATTGGTTTTATGTGGTAAATCCACACATATTCTTCAGGGGTTGGAGAGCTTCATGTTCAGCCAAGGTGCAAAGTGCCCTTCATGGCAATAATCTTTGGACCGTGGAAGACAGAGGCCAAAACCATGCCATCCAGGTAACACCTCGCCGTTCGGTTCGATGGTGGAGATCCCCGGGCGTTAAAAAAAGGTGTAAAATTCTGAGAGATTTTAAGTACCATCATGGAACATGACCAATAATATAGTAGGTAGATCACGAATCTGAATGATTATTCATAATCTATTCTGACATGATACTGAATCTCGCTTCCTAATGTGTTTTACATTGGTAACTATGCATAATAATGAGAGTCACCACAACAATGGAATGATCCATGCTAAGCCAGAACTGGTGTATTAGCGGCCACTGAAACTTGCATAAGGTGTCGGAATAATGGAAACATATGGCATGATATCAATCATGCAACCGCAGTGGAAACACGTGAACTATTGTGACAAAAACGCAATCTCAAATGTTGTAGAAGGTGTCCTCAAGGTAAACTAACGTAGATGAGGAACACCCAGAAGGAACCGTAGATCATGTTCTGAACGCGAAACCATGTGGGTTTTCCACATCGATGTGAGCATTTACTCCAGGGACTCCAGTGAAAAGTCAGGAACGTGAAATGCTTCTGCTAAAAACGTAGAAAATCAAGAGAAAACTCAACTAATGGGGCATATATGGGTATATTATACCCTCTGGTAAATTAACATAGCTATTGAAAATTGCCATTTATAGTGGATTTACCCATTAAAAATAGTGATTTTCCATAGTTATGTTAGTTTACCAGAGGGTATGAGGTTTGCCATCACCAACTTGAAGGTATCCGAAGGCCCAGCATAGTGGCGCCTGTAGATCGCCTAACTCAACTGCCTCGAATCCCTCAAAACTGTGGCCCGCACGTGTGATTGCACAGGATAATAGGAGTTTGCTTTACATCCTGCGAGGAACCGTTGTGATATTGTGATACCAACGCACAACATGACCAAATGAACGGTCAAATCAAGTGCTGGAGTGAAACAATGCCATCCTCCAAATCAGGCAAAAGAAATGGATCCAATGCCAAATCATGGTTTCTAGGGGGTGTTTGATGTTGAATCAATATTCGGTGTAAGGGATTATGTTCATCAACCCAGTGGGGATTGATCGGATTGCTCTTTGCCACCCAGTAGTCTGGTGTGCGCATGGAAAACAAATACCAGATGTAACAGTCTCAGTAAAAAAAATGTTTTATAAAGGAAACAGTTAACAAAACAACTGTTTACTGTTATCCAAAATCTCCATGCTCCAGGCCCTGATGCAAACTTTGCTACCATCTGATCAGAAAGGTCCTCTGGCTTGAAAGCCTCCGTGCCTGACATGTGGCTGGGGAAGAAAGGCCATTGTTCCATGATTTGGATTTAAGATGACTTAAGATAGACCCCTCCAAATATGGATTTTGAAGGCAACTTTCCACTAAACATGAGCTATTCTCCGGGTCTATGCTAGTTGGACCGATTTGGAAGTTTGGAACTTGGAACATATTTTGTTTGTTAACTGTGAGGTACCATGGCCTGTCGTAGACAGTGACTGCATAAGTTTTGTTCCCCATTCTGAGGGGTTGGAGGATGAATCAGCAATTTGGTAAATCCAATAATGAACGCGCGTTTTAGGGACATTTAGGGACGCCATGTCTGGTAAAAAATGGGATGGTTCTATATAGGATTTACATGGATTTACCACATGTTTCCAGAATAATTTGGGTAAAACAAAAACAAACCATCCCCCAAATCACCATAAATAATGTCCACCTCTGATTTATAAATAGCCCCCCCCCTCTTTGACCCTAAATAGACTTAAAGCCACCATCAAACTTGTTTGTATGTAAAGGTTTTCAATTACCACAATTGAAAACGAATACATAAAATGCAATTTCAAAAAAAAAAAAGGAATCCAGCAATTGTTTTAGTATTGATCTAGTACTCATGTCATGGATTTAGTATTGATCTAGTACTCATGTCATGGATTTAGTATTGATCTAGTACTCATGTCATGGATTTAGTATTGACTTAGTATTCATGTCATGGATTTAGTATTGATCTAGTACTCATGTCATGGATTTAGTATTGATCTAGTACTCAGGTCATGGATTTAGTATTGATTTAGTATTTATTTCATGGATTTAGTCTAGTATTGATTTAGTATTCATTTCATGGATTTAGTATTGATTTAGTATTCATTTCATGGAATTAGTATTGATTGAGTATTCATTTCATGGATTTAGTATTGATAGTATTGATTTAGTATTCATTTCTTGATCAGCGGGAGGGGGAATCTCAGTAGCTTTATTCAGGGTCAAACTCTAATTGGTGCTAAGGCACCTCATGGGGGGT
>Ga0126342_10006181_pt1 | contig 21167 bp, 22 predicted proteins | sample Cyp1metagenome_FD_92528 | JGI IMG/M metagenome (GOLD analysis project Ga0126342, IMG submission 92528) | Coral microbial communities from Lord Howe Island, Old Settlement Bay, Australia - Cyphastrea 1 metagenome | ecosystem: Host-associated > Invertebrates > Cnidaria > Coral ...
CCTACGTGCAAAGTCATTATTTAAATCTGCCCCCCCTCTGCCCTACAAAGCAATAGCCTACATGCAAAGTCATTATTTAAATCTTGTCCCCCCTCTGCCCTACAAAGCAATGATCAGCATGCAAAGTCATGATTTAAATTTTCCCCCCCTCTGCCCTACAAAGCAATGGCCTACGTGCAAAGTCATTATTTAAATCTTACCCCACTCTGACCTACAAAGCAATGGCAAACATGCTAAGTCATTATTTAAATCTTCCCCCCCTCTGCCCTACAAAGCAATGGCCAACATGCTAAGTCATTATTTAAATCTGCCCCCCCCTCTGCCCTACAAAGCAATGATCAGCATGCAAAGTCATGATTTAAATCTTCCCCCCCTCTGCCCTACAAAGCAATGGCCTACGTGCAAAGTCACTATTTAAATCTGCCCCCCCTCTGCCCTACAAAGCAATAGCCTACATGCAAAGTCATTATTTAAATCTTGTCCCCCTCTGCCCTACGTATGTATGTATGTATGTATGTATGTATGTATGTATGTTTTTATTACGTACGTACGTACGTACGTACGTATGTATGCATGCATGCATGCATCTATGTATGTACGTACGTACGTACGTAGGTAGGTAGGTATGTCTGTATGTGTGTATGTGTGTATGGGTGTCTGTGTGTGTGTTTGTGTTTGTATATGTATGTGTATATGTATATGTATATGTGTAGTGTATGTAATGTATGTAATGTATGTAATGTATGTAATGTATGTAATGTATGTAATGTATGTCATGGCGAGAAACTCATGTGCACAAGCGAGGGGAAGGTCATGTGTACAAGCGAGTGGTCGCCTTCCTATGGTCAAAGCCATCCGCCACCTCCATAATTATCATATAATGCATATGATTCATGTAGTGATAATTATGTGGATTCATTATAATACAGTAATCCATTCCTACTATAGTGACCATTATTATCCATAATTTATGATTCACCTCCATATTCTATAGTGATAATAATCATCCATATCATAATAGTGATAATATTATCTAATGAATTATAATCGTGATAATTATCATATCCATATCATTACTTTCATATTCATATCATAATTACCACCTCCATATTCTATAGTGATAATAATCATCCATATCATAATATCAGAATTATATGGATAATGAATGATAATGATTATCATGATATTCATCCATATTCAATCCATATTCTACCTTCACTCCGACTTTCATTCGAACCCAAGCTGGAGGAACCAAATGGAACCATTGGACTCCAAGGCAAGTGGCGTGGCGCGATACCACATCTCGGGGTTAACCCCCCATGTGGTGAGTGCAACCACCACGACGAGCGGTGAAAGCGTCAGCAAGGAGCGAATCATGGCCGCTTTTTACCACGACGGACGTCGTAAAGGGGCCCGGAAAACGATAGGTCTGAAGCCAAGAGTTGGGCCGCAGTCGAAGAAACGGGTCATGAAAGTTGGGCACTCAACTTAAGTAGGCAAAAGTGGGTATGGCTCAAATTTTGATGCTCCCAAGCCACAGATTTTAGTGAGGAGTCAGGATTTTGGCCTATAGCCAGTTCACCCCACATGATATGTTTTGCTTCATTTGCCTAGTTGAAGCGATTTTAAATGCAACTTGCCCACACCTATGATGCGATATGATGTGATGTTTCCTCACGCTGTCCTCATTTTTCCAGCGAAAACACGTCGGGTTTTTGTTCTTGGCCCCGGGAGGTGTCAAAAAGAGTGTGGCTTTCCCAATTCAAAACACAGCATCGCAGCATCGAGGATGACCTGGGATGGCTCCATGAAACTTCCATCAACACCAACTGGTTGGTGGTTTTAATTCATCTTGAAATATATGAGTTCGTCAATGGGAAGGATGACATCCCATATATCTGGAAAATAAAATTCATGTTCCAAACCACCAACCAGCCAAAAAACTCACCAAACTACATCCCTTTTGGACTTCCCCAAAGGCCATATCTCGGGCCATCGAAAGAAAACATCCCAGGCCGGGCCGCTAATCTCAGGGTGAAAATTACGGTGAACACCTGGGACAGCAAAGTAGCGGCAGTGGAAAAAAAAGTGAAATCATGATCAAAAAATCTCTGGAGAAACTCAGAGAGGTACTAAAATATCTGGATAAATCATATATTAATATATTGGATTATATTTGGATGAAAATATAAAATTGTGATATAATCCAATTTGTCCATGCATCCCTCTCCGACAATTTATGGCTTCTCTTGGGCAATTTGCAAACGTTCATCCATGCTGCATTCACACGTCCGAATTTTGACACCCCACAACTACGCATGGTCTATGGGTCATCCAAAGCGAGAAAAGGAAAAGTAAACAGGCGAAGAATTGGATTCTCAATCATGTGGTTAAAGCAATATAGTAAACCAATTTTCCCTTTTGCATCCTTTTTGCCACAAATGGGTATAAATGGGTGGTAGGTGGTTTATTGGCCATTTTCCATTGCTATCATTGCTATCGTCAACCGGGAGATTTTTAGGTAAGAAAAGCTAAGAAGCAACAAAGAAGGAGCATTCCAAAAGGAACCACTGGGACGGGAATTCGTTCATTGCATTGGTTTAAGTGAAAATCTTCACCGGAAACCATGGTCTTTGCGATTGAATATCGGGGGGGAGGGTCCCGTAATTTTTCCCGCAAACCAATCCAATGATCCATAGATATCCTCTGGTAAACGTTTACATAACTATGGAAAGATCCACCATGCTATCAATGGGTACATCCAATATAAATCACCATTTTCAATAGCAAACTGTAACAAATTACCAGAGGGTAACTCGAAAACTACTGGCAACGCCATGAGAAATTGAAGGGTTCCTCTGGTGCCTCGAGGACTGACTATCGCCACGAGGTGATCTTTGGTCTCACTCTCTACGCGTGCGTTAAGAGCAGTAACGGGCAATTGAACCAGTTCTGGGGCATTGATTCACCATGGATTTAGCGATTGAAAATGGACCATTTATAGTGAATTTACCCACTGAAAATGGTGATTTTCCATAGTTATGTAAACGTTTACCAGAGGGTACCGTTCATATTTTCCCTGACTCTGCCAGAAATTTCAAGGAACCCCTCCCATTGATCCATGAAAAAAAAACACACTCATGAATGACAGATGTCCTGCTGCGAAGTGACAGTCGCAACATGTCGCAACATGTCGCAGCCGTCTCAAGGGGCTTCGGGGCCCACAGCCTTCGTTCCGCCCTTTCCTCTGGGTCGCCTAGGGCAAAAGGCATAGGGCGGTTCGTAATCGGAAATGGTCTTGGCCCCAGACATGAACCGAATGATGCGAAATGGCGAAATGTTTATCTTTCAGTCCAAGTTCAGTATCATCACTGTCATCAGTGTCATCAGATTCAGTGTAGTAACTGTAGTTAATTATCTGACATAACTACCCTCTGGTAAACTAACAGTTTGCTACTGAAAATGGCCCAGTCGAAATAGTTAAGATTTGATTTACCCATTAGTTAGATGGTGGATCTTTCCATCGTTTTTTGTATTTTTTTTTGTCTTTTTTCCCATTAAACATGGTGATTTTTCCCATTAAAGAGGATTTACCCATTAGTTCGATGGTGATTTTCCATAGTTTTTTGTATGTTTACCAGAGGGTACCTCTGATATGAGAGAAGGCCCCATCGGATTCACTGGCGAAAAAAACATCGCACCTGCGACGACGACGCTTCTGGCCCTTCGATGGCTGTGTCTCCTTTTTCGCTAGCCATGGGGTTACCCACGGTGTCATGGTGCAGGGTGATGTGGTAAACCCAGAGAATATCAGAGACCTCGGAAGGGTATGATTTGCCCTCTGGTAAACGTTTACATAACTATCGAAAATCACCATGTTTAATGGGAAAACTCACTATAAATGGCAATGTTCAATAGCTATGTTAGTCTACCAGAGGGTAATACATGCTTATACCGCTCATTCCTGGTGAAATTAGGGATGGTGTGATTTCAAAATTTCATTTGATGAGTCGATTGCCCCGTTCTTTTCAGCACTTTGAACAGCGAAGCTTGGCTCCTCGTCCACATCCTCCTCCAATTCGACCTTCTGGGGTTCCATTTCCATATCCGCAGGCAACCGCCTGAGATGTCGATGGTGATGGAGTAGACATATTTTTTAGTGACAAAGTCAAGAATCAAATCGCCCGCAAAGTTTGGGGGTCTAGAGTCTACATAGTGCAAGTTGGTTCAAGCAACTTAGTATGTAACTTCCCTGACTTACCTTGACTTACTGTGAATGGCTTCGCTGCTTGAAAGCTAATAGCCCAACCCGGGCTGAAAAGTCAGGGGTCAAGAAGACTCACTGCGGCCCTGAACATGCCCCCATTTTTTGTGGAAAGTCATCTTTCAACTCCCATTTAAGGGTCTATGTTAGTTGGGTTGGCTCAGAAAATCCGAAGCTACAAATCCATCTTCGCAATCACATATTGTAAAGATCCATTTTAAGCGAGCAAAATAACACTCCAACCCGAAATTTCTGTGCCACAACGCGCGTTTGTTGGTGGGATGCCCATAGCTTCGTTCACATCTTCACTTCTACTGAGTCACTAACCTGAAAATACTTGGATTCATTCATATCATTCATATTTGGAGGTTTCCTGAGTCATGGGGGTACCCATTTTACTCGCTGGATGGTTGATGATGTTTATGATGATCACATAGGTGTATCATAGTTATAGTTGTTAAATGGTGGTTTCCTACAAGTCATGGGGTATCCCAATAATCCCAAGCTAGATGGTTGATTTCATGGGAAATCCCATCCACAAAAATGGATGAGAACTGGGGGTAGCCTCTGTGTTAAAACATACTAAAAAACTATGGAAAGATCCACCATGCTATCAATGGCTAAATCCACTATTTCAATGGTCAATTTCAATAGCTGTGTTAAAACATACAAAAAAAACTATGGAAAGATCCGCCATGCTATCAATGGCTAAATCCACTATTTCAATGGTCAATTTCAATAGCTGTGTTAAAACATACAAAAAACTATGGAAAGATCCACCATGCTATCAATGGGTAAATCCACTATAAATATCTATAAATCGTCAATTTCAATAGCTATTTTGACATCACCAGGCCGGCTATGGCCCACGACTTCGGGATGATCCAAGTTTTTCATCCGAGCATCGAAGGCGGTGCCATGCTGACCCATGCCTTGCTGGCAAGGACTTAAGGAGCAGGAAATACCACAAGAACATCCCCGGACGCTTCTGGATGCTTCGGATTGAACCATGATTGCTTTCTGCGGAAATTTCGCCCAAAAAATGGCGATTCTTTCCCAGTAACAAAAACGAAGGTCGTTTTAACGATTGATTCAAGGGAAAAAAAAACGAGAAATACCCTCTGGTAATTTAACATAGCTATTGAAAATGACCATTTATAGTGGATTTTCCCATTAAAGATGGTGATTTTCCATAGTTATGTTAGTTTACCAGAGGGTATCACCAATTTCGTGGGCTCTTGAAGGTCAAGCCACTCACTCATAAGGCACAATCAGATTGGGTTTTCGATGAAAAAAATGATGAGATGCGACGGGAGGATTCGAGTGAGAAATGCTGTGTCTACTCTTGATGGCTGTAACATCAGAATTTCTACATCATTCGGAAGACAGTTAAAACAAATCATTTTTTTTCGGCCATGAAATTCATGTGATCACAAATGATCACATTTTTTCTATGTGTCTCTTTTGAGACCACGAAAATCCTCTTCGAAATGGCCAGGTTGGGGCCGCTTTTTTGGGAGCCAAATCATCCTCGAACAGGGCAAAAACCCATGGCAAAGTTAGGGCAAATAACTCCAAGAGTGTTTAGGTTTATGAGGATTATATCTATGAATCTACAGTATACACTTAACTTGGGTCTGCTAAAGGAACCTCAAAAAAAAAACTACAGATTCCCCAAGTAGTGGGTTTTCAAAACTTCGCTATTGTTTCCCCAATCCTAACCATCATTGCATTCCAGGCTTCGGTCGCGACGTGAGGTCGTGATCAAATTTACCCAGAAACATGCCCTACTTAGATGGGCCATGGCCATCATGGAGTTAGTTAACTATAGTTAGTAAATGGATTATCATTGGGATTTGTTGGGGGTGTTTTCACCCCAGTTACTAACCAGGAATCGCGTTTTTCCTATGGCCCATCTACAGATTCCCGACCCATATACGATCCACCATCCTCCCCATTTTACCATACATATCCATAATTGGAGTAGTATCCCATAGGATAGCAATGTGAGTAAAGCACATTTTCGGATCCACCATGGGATAAAGCACATTATCATCTGGGTACAGTAAATTTAACAACCATTATAACCAATGGATACCAATGGTTACAGTTTAAATGGATATAAACCATTATTTACCCATCTGGTTTACCAATGGTTTTTTCAATGCTTTACCCCGAAACAATGGATATAAATTATAACCATCTGGGTAATTTTAACAACCATTATAACCAATATTAACCCATGTTTCATGGATATACCATCTGGTTATTTAACATAGCCATGGAAAATCCCAAAAATAAATGGAGGTTTTAATTGGAAATCATCTATAAATGGGCTATTTTCCATGGCTATGTTAAATAACCAGAGGGTAAACCATTTACCCAGACACATTCCCTACAGATTCCCGGCCGCCGAGTCGCAGGTTCGTTGCTGGCCGCAGGCGCCGCAGGCGCCGGCTTAGGCCGGCGCCGCCGGCGTCGGACACGCCGACCGGGCACCTGGCGAATGAATCAAGGGGCAAAACCGGCCAAAGGGCCATGGAAAATGATCCGTTTAGAGGATGTTATAGATATTTATGGGATACTTATAGGTATTTACAAAAATTTATGGGAATTTATAGGGTTGTATATGATATTTATAGGTTTTTTTTTTGAGGATTTTATAGGTTTCCCCTCTTGCAATCTTGACATAGCCATGGAAAATCAATGAAAATAGGCCATTGATGATTTCCGAGGTAAAACAACTTGGGCAGACCAGCAAGAAACTGGAATTTAACTTGTGCAAAAACCATCAAAAACCTACCCAAAATGGTTATGACTGTTGTTACATAGCCATGGTATAGATGGCCCATAGAAATAGAGGTTTACCGTTCTTAAACATGGTGATTTTCCATGGCAAACTGTTGGTCATAACCAGATGGTAACTTGCATGATGAATTGCATTGAATTATATTGAATTGCTATGAACATCTCTGAACTATAAGATCATATAAGGTCTATAAGCACCAAAAGATGTAGATGCAAAGAGGATTGGAAACATTAGAATTCAGGACAACTGGGGTCCTGCTAGTCCTGCTAGTCCTGCTAGTCCTGCTAGACCTGCCGGCCTCGGACCCAGCGGATTCCGAATGCTCCTGTGCCGCCGGTCTCACAGGATCTTTTTGTTGGGCCCCGTTTTGGAGCTTCGCTGTGTTAGATGCTCTTAGATCCTATCAAATCCTGTGAGCTTGAGCATTTTGAGCACTTCAAAAATTGATTTAAAAAAAAAAAAAACTACATCATCTACCAGGTGGATTTTTTTTCATTCCAGCAACGCCTTGCAACAGAACACGCCTTGCAACACCTGAAGATCTTGAGCCAACCGTGCACTCCTCCGGCGTCCGAATCGGAGATTGGAGCTGCTGGAGCTCTTCGGAGTCCTCCAAGACGTCTGCCCAGGTCTGCCTGGGAAACCCAACAGCTGGGATTTTTTCAACAGCTCTGCACCAAACAAGATCAATGGGAATTTCAGCCTTATTTTGTAGGGATATTCCATTACATAGGCCTTATATAGGCCTTATATATGGTAGGTACCTCCAATTTAGGTTCCTGAAATGGTCATTGACAAGAGGTGTCACTACCCTCTGGTAAACGTTAACCAAAAACTATGGAAAACCACCATGCTATTCATGGGTAAATCCACTATTTCAATGGCTATTTTAACATAGCTATTAAAATTGGTCCATTTAGTTCCTTGAATCTTCCCTATTAGTTAGATGGTGGTTTTCCAGTTCGCAAATTGTAGGTTAACCAGAGGCTAACCGGCTAACAACAACAGCCTCTAGATGGTGGCTCTGACCTGCCATTGGAGCCTCAAAATCACGGAGAACTTAGGTACCCTCTGGTTATTTAACATAGCCATGGAAAATGGCCCATTTATAGATGCTTTACCTGGGTTTACCTATTAAAAATGGTGATTTTCCATGGCTATGTTAAATCACCAGAAGGTACTTCATGGCACTTCATGGCAGGCCATTGGAAATCACCTAAGTGCTCTAACTGCTCCCAAGGTGCCCTGCAATGAGCTTCAAGGGCCCATTGCTGAATGCACTCGTCTCCCAAGCCAACCTCGGTGAATTCGGACCGGGGATCACCGGGATCACCTGGCCCAATGGATCTACAAAGAGTTGGGCAAATCATCCAGCTTTCGGGGCACTTAAGGTGGCTTAATGTGGCTTAATGTGGCTAAAATATGCTTAAAATATGCTAAAGATTGATGAATGTGGCCATTATGGCCATCCTTTTTTGGTCGGTTTTTCGGCGGTGTTTTTTCGGGGCTTCCCCTCATTGATCTGCGCAGATTTTCCCTACATTTCGCCCAAGGCGCGGGTTCAACTTCAAAGAGCCGAAGGAGGCCAAAGAGCGCAGCATGCTGTCGGCGTCATGGTCCGGAAGGGCCACCTGGGTTTGGGGAGCCTGGAAGGAAAATCGGCAGGGTGTGGATCTGAGAATGGAGCAAAAACCCCATAAAATATGGTCATTTTAAATGGGCAAGATAATAATTAACCAGACTGGTTGGTGGTTGACCTACCCCTCTGAAAAATATGAAAGTCAGTTGGGATCATTATTCCATATTATTCCCAATATGTGGAAAAATAATCCAAATGTTCCAAACCACCAACCAGTCATTTAATGGGGAACATGATAATTAACCAGCAGATTTCGGGATACACTCAGACAAGCCAAACCATATGATCTTCTCCAGAAAGGCCCCAAAAATTGCAAATTGGGACAATGTGAATTGGAGTTTGGGGCAGAAACCCGTGCACAACAAGCCATGGCGTCGGTCACCTGTGAGTTTCGTTTGGGGAATCTTGAGGACCCCAGTTACCCCAGATGATTTTTTGAATGTGTGGAGAGTAGGGCAAGAAAGATTCCGATAATGGATGTGCGAGGGTGACCTGCCGATGACCTGCCATATCCGAAAAAATCACATCCACTGGCCCACGCCATTGACTTTCAAACTCATTTAAATGGGCATCAGTAAGGCGCTAAAATGTTAATCATTGTTAATCAAGGATTCTTTGTAAACTCCAAGTTTGTCAACAGTGTGGTGCCATTTTTTCTACTTCATGATACTTCATTAGGCATTACTATATTTTATTTTGGGATGGTAACCGGGCAACCCCAAAATTCACATTTCCAGATCATGTTCCCATAGCTTTCCCCATAGGTTGGTTTTCCACCAAATATGGGAGGTTTATCCCCCAAAAACCTCCAAAAGCCTACCCGAAAAACTGCCCAAGTGACAAAGCTCCTCTGGAAATTTGCTGCTGGCGCCTGACACAAGTCCTTCCATTCCTGTTCAGGTCCGAGGTCAGCTCCGATTTCTCTTGGCTATGTCATCGAGATTTGCCCACAAAAAATTGCCATGGGATCTACCCCCCCAAAAAAATGGTACTATCCCATCACCCTATCAATGGCCATGACTCAGGAACCGATTTATTGGAGGTACCTACCATAAGGCCTATTTTTCAGGCCTATGGAAATTTCAGGGGATATACCCGCAATTCATATGGCCAAAAATATGGTACTTTCGTACCTCCATCAATCGGATCCTGGAGATCTCCCATTGGCCCTACAGTTCGTGTGGGGACCACGACACGAAGGGACCCAATGGACCCAAACCCCTAAAAATGGGCAGTTTCGTCCCAGATGGGACCGGTTTATGGCATCGAAATGGATCGACAAAGGTGATGCTAACCAGTTACATACTCTTTGTTGGATGATCCAAGTAGCTACAGTATGATTTTCACAACTTACTAAGTTGCGAGATTGTAAAATAAGATGTCATACGATGTTATAAAATGTTACTTGCGATGTTCTAAGTATAGAACGATCGAACATCAAATCCAAGCAGTTTTATATGTTTCCATATGTTCCATTGGAAAAAATCGTCTAAACTTCTAAACTTCAATATATTCTATATATTGTCCATATATATAGTTCCATGGTTTTTTCCAGAATAAAACATCTATTTCCAGCCAGATTTCCATATATTTTCCATATAAAACCATTAAAAAACTGCCCGAAAAAACCTCCGGCGTTTTCCCCCGAAAAAAGTCCTGGAACTTCTGCGACCCAATGGGGTCCCGGAAGGTTCGGTGCCCGCGTGCCATGAGGACCTCCACATCCGTGCCATGCCTAGGCACAGCACGGCACGTGGATAAGATGAATGGAAAACTCAAATATTATACATGGCTATAGATGGTTATAGATGGCTATAGATGGTTATAGATGGTTATAGATGGTTGTAGATGGTTATTACATAAATTATAGATGGTTATAGATGGTTATAGATGGTTATAGATGAATGGTCATATCTGATGTATAAAAATTATATTAGAGTTATAGATGGTTATAGAAAACCTTAATCGTAGTTATATAACCAGACATAGTAGTAGTGTTTTTTGGTAATAATAGGTTTTTTTTTTATATCTCAGATATGAATGGTGGATATGAATGGAAATATAGTAGTTATAGTGGAATATGAATGGAAATATGATGTTGCACTTTCCTATAGTAGTGTTATACTATAGTGTATAGTAATAATGGTATAAATATCTGAGTTATAGTGGAATATGGCCCATATAGTAGTAAATTAAAATATTGGAATATCTGGTAGTTTGAATATCTATAACTATTGGAATAGTGGGAATATATTATAGTTGGGCACGTTGTGGAATATATACTATATGGTAGTTATAGATAGTTATAGTGGGCAAGTTTGTTTCAGATTAACTTTTACTATCTTTTACTTTGAAGGATGATTAGAGCTGTAATCTGGATAGATTATGATAGCTTACAATAGTTCACTAAGTGGAAAACCTCTATTGAACAGAGTGGGATTGAGTGAAAATGATTGAGTCGATGGCCATTTCAGTGACCCATCTATAATAAGGCCTATATAAGGGCTGCGGAAGGGGATATGTCCCCAATATCTGGCTTTATGTCCTGCAATTCCCATCGCTTTGTCAATTGAGCATAATGGATATGATCATTGCATATTCTGGTATATCTTGCGGACATGATACATGCTGATGATGTAGAATATATGAATGGTGATTTAGAGGATATAATGGAATATTCTTCGGGATGTAACTGGATATGCTTGATACTTACCCTCTGGTACTTTGTTGCAATTTGCGAACCGGAAAATAGCCAAAATGGTGGGGAGGATGCACTAAATGGCTAGTGGCTTCCAGCTAGGAAAATCTCCTGAAATTCTCCGTGGGTACATCTATCCTCTGGTTATTGATGTCAACCCTGGATTAATAAACCCCGTTTACGGCTGTTTAATTGGGAGGGTACCATTAAAAAAAAGTATCAGATGAAATGACTATTGGAGGAGTACCCCCCTAATTCATAAACCATGGTTTAGTCTCATCCGGGGTTGACATTACATATATCTGGGTAAATTATAATATTTCACTAACCTGAATAGTTGGGCCATTTGGGGATAATTTCCCTTACTAACCATGATTTCCAGGGCTCGGTCGCGACGTGAGGTCGTGATCAAATTTACCCAGATATATCTGCTTGGGAAAGTCGTAGCTCCAAGGTATAGCTCCGGGGAAAATGCTGGCCCAAACCTCTGCACCGCTGGTAGTCACTGCATCTGAGGTGCTGGTTCACCTGACATCCGCGGAATCGATCCGCGAAGCTGGAAATTGGGATACCATGGGGGACATCATTGCATAAGGACATGAATCTAATGATGTATAATATGATATAATTTAGTACAATATATTGATTACAAATAGATTCCACTAGATTATTAATAATGATTCATAAAACATGAATATACATTATATATATATATATTATATAATGTGATACAACCAACTTAACTATTTGATAGTTGATCTATCATATTGGTTAACTAATTATAATTGATAATTGATCTATCATATTGTCTATAACTGGTTGGTGGTTGGGCCACCCATCTGAAAAATATGAACCCATCTGAAAAATATGAAAGTCAGTTGGGGTTACTATTCCGAACATATGGAACAATATAAAAAAATGTTCCAAACCACCAACCAGATAATGTGATATAACTGGGATGTTGACTAATTGGGATAGACAACCAACTTAAATATACTTAAATATGATAATTGGGTGTGCCTTGAAATTGGGTGTGCACATGTGTGCACCCAAATTTGGCATGTTGCCCAGTCCCATCCCAAACGATGCAGTGATGTTCATACTTGTTCCATACCCTGCTTTCTAATGCTACAACCACGCTGAGTCATCTTCTCACGGGAATTTCACCAATAATGTCCTTTTGGTAAAAATACCCTCTGGTAAACTAACATAACTATGGAAAATCACCATTTTTCATGGGAAAATCCACTATAAATGGTCATTTTCAATAGCAAACTGTTAAATTACCAGAGGGTAGGTCTTCCCGATCCGACCCAGCCTTCTCCATGAAATCGATGACGCACCAAATGTCCACTAAAGAGGTGGAACAGATCTCTTTCTCTTTGATCAAGGCACTCATTGGCTCCCGACCTGCGGTCGCCATCTCCCAGCATCTCCCATGGGATGACTGGGATGACTGGGATGACTGGGATGAATTCCCATGCCTCACCAAACTGGTGATAGGTTGTTTCAGTGCCTCGAGTTTCGTAGCAATGTGAGGTTCGATCTTCTTATTTTTAAGCTAGTTTCTTGGAGTTTTGGTGGCTGGGGTACAGTAGGTTCCTACAGCATCTGCTTGTTTATGGATTCAGGATGGCCATGGCCCCAAGGAACTCTGCATGTTTTTTTGGCTGAAGATTCCCTGATAGATGTGGGACGGTCAGCAGATAATTCGAAGATCTGAGCAAATTTCTTTCTCCCTCTCAACTTCTTTTGGTCTGAAAGACTCTACCCTCTGGTAAACTAACAGTTTGCTATTGAAAATTGCCATTTAGTTCGTTGATTTACCCATTATATAATAGCATGGTGATTTTCCAGTTCGTTTTTGGTAGGTTTACCAGACTCAACAAACCATTCTAAGCCCCTGTCCAATCCAATACTTCAAGCCCCATCTGCTTTTTCCCTTTTTGTGAAGTCACTGGGAACTCTGGGAACCAACCAGTAGGTCATGGATGGGGGGTATAGCCGGGTATAGCCAATAATAAATAAACAATCATGGATGGCGAGTGGTTTCTCATGGGATTTTACCACATTATATCACCATGATATATATCCTATTGCAATAGCACGAATATCCCATTATGTGGATGTTACATCCCACAAACTAATCAACTAACCCCCATGATGATAAAGGCTTGACCACACTAGAGTATTTCTTGGTCTTCGCAATGATTGCTACTTCTTTTGCCATGGTAAAACCCATGTTTCAACCCATCTTGAGAGCAGAATATGCCCAGGCTGTCCCTGGGCCCACCCTCTGCGAATCCACAAATCCAGGTGGAATGATCGAGAGCTGGCTGCAGAGCTCCATGATTACTCAAACCATAGAGTAATTAACCATAAAAATCAAACCATAGCCTCAATAATCACCATGTATGGTGAATCCTATGGTGAATCCTATGGTTAATCCTATGGTTAATCCTATTCTTCACCATAAATTGGTGGTTCACTGTGCGAACTGAAAGCCATCACCAGGTGCAAATCGATGAACTCTATGGGATCTATGGAATCCATGGAATCGATCAACTCTCTGGGTCAGTTCCCCCCAAGTCCCAAGAAACTCCAGGCGCTCCCGACGTGAGGTCGTTTTCTCATGGATTTTTGCAAATCATATCCCATTACCCTCTGGTAAACGTTTACATAACTATGGAAAATCACCATGTTTCATGGGAAAATCCACTATAAATGGTCATTTTCAATAGCAAACTGTTAAATTACCAGGGGGTATATACCACTATACCAGCATATTCCCACCAATATTCTTCCACGAATACCTATTACTTGATGGGGGGTAATATCTATACTAAGATTATTCCATTTATATTGCCGCTGTTATACTCAGTATGCATTTATTTGTGGGAATACAAATCCGCAATTATTGATATCTTACTTACTACATATCTATACATCATTCTTATTCCCACTAATAATCTAGATTAGCTTATGTCATGCATATTCTCTAACATGTAGATGTATAGTTATATATATATATATACCAAATGATTTCCTACATCATAATATAACTAGTGATATTCTTACGGGTCAATGATCATTCACTGACCTTGAAACAAGGGGTCGGTTCCGCGAGGTCGTGAAGGTTGACCCTTCCCAGATTATTCGCCATCAGTAACCATCATTAACTATCATAGAGACTTTGAATGATGGGTGAAAGGAATTGAAATGACCCAACTATCAATCAATACTTCACGAACCTCAAGTGATATTTCTAGGCAAAAAAAATGATATATCACTAACCTGACCATCCTAACTATATTATATAATACTAATATACAAGGGATGATCCCAGGCACTCTGCTCCTGCAACTGCTCCAGCAACTCGGCACAGCGTTGCTCTGCCGCCAACTTCAACTCGTCGAAGGCCGCCGTGATGTTGGACCGCGCCTGGCCGGGTTTCGGCCATGGAGGATGCTTCCAAATGGGAAAATCCTCCAAGTCACCATGGGTGTCAATATGTTTTAATACTAAGTCATGGTCTTAAAGTCGTTTTTTTTGGGCATAACTTTGGGGTTTCCCCACCCACCATAGAAATTTATCTGAAGAGTTGGGCAAAAATCTGGAGGACATGTTTTTCGTGCTGCAAGCCACATGTTTTTCGTGCTGTAAGCCCCTTAGGGCATCAAATTTGGGGTGAGTTTCCCACCGTGTGGTGGCTTTGAAGAGAACCACAAAATTTAATGTTTGACCAGCCAACCAGTTACCAGTTTGAAAGGACCCCAACTGGGCAATTTTTCGATTAGGAGCCGTGTGAACACAGTAAAACCTTTATAAAGGAATGGAAGGTGGAAAAAAAATGAATGAAAGTGGCCTCAGGCAACAAGAAAAGTCGGGCTGGAACTTTCAACTAGCTCAATGATCTTGAGTTCAATGGGGGTTTCCTAAAATGGTCGGATATTGGAGGTACCCAACTTTTTTCCCAAAAAAAAATGGATGGTTCAAAATGGAAACCTCCATTTTGAAAGTTGTAAAGAAAATGCCACACCTATCCCAAAAATAGCCGCTGCCTGCATACACGCCATCTCAGAGGAGTCGAGACCTCATTTTTCGCCACAAATGCCATTGGTAAATGAGGACCTGGTGATTTAGTTCATGGATTTACCCATTGAAAATGGTGATTTTCCATAGATTTTTGTAGGTTTACCAGAGGGTAATTACAAAAGGATGTTCTGGTTGGTGGTTGAGCCACCTACCCCTCTGAAAAATGATGGAGTGAGTAACAGTTGGGATTGTGAAATTCCCAACATATGGAAAGTCATAATCCAAATGTTCCAAACCTAAACCACCAACCAGTTGTTTGTTGATGTTCTACAGCCAGTTCTTCGGCTTGTGAACCAAGCGGCTCTGGCCCAGCAGTTTCAACAAAGCTTGGTCGTCCAGAAGCTTGTTGCACAAGGCCTCAATAATATCCTTGACGCGTTGCCGATGCTTCCTGAGGCGAAAGAAAGGCGAGCGAACTGAGTTCGCGGATCTGAGCATCATGAATACCCTCTGGTAAACGTTAACAAAAAACTATGGAAAATCACAATTTTTCCTGGGAAAATCCACTATAAATGGTCATTTTCAATAGCAAACTGTTAGTTTACCAGAGGGTATCTATGGATATGTATGGATGAGTTTGGATTATGATATGGATTCTATGGAGGTGTTCTCGTATGGGGGTACCCCAAAATCATCCATGTTCATAAGATTTTCCAATTAACAAAACATCCATCTTGGGGTACCATTTAGGAAACCTCCATATACCGGAAAAACGTCGAACCTTGACATGTCATACGTAGGCCCCCATGATGTTTCCGTTGATGTTTTCCGTTCTGTGTGTGTAATTACGTGTGTACACACATATATATATACACACATGCATATTCAAATAAGGAAAACTGCACCCCTACCCCCAAAAAAAGACTAATTACAGTGGCACATTGTGATGATCCCTATCATCAAACTAACATCCTGGAAACCCGATCGGTCGATCCTGTCGGGGAACACTGTATAGTTATATTCAAAGGAAAATAGTGTCATTCCCACTATCTGCAGGAGACTTCCATAGTTTACCAGCAAACAAAAGTCCAGCAGTTCGTTCAAGTCGTTCCACCGAGCATGGAAATCATGAATTTCCTGAGCAACACAGTGAACGTAGCAGCCAAAGGTCTCAATCAACGTGGCGGATGGCAATTTGTACCTCGGCAAGTTCTTCATCCTTTTACGACAAAAGCAACCCCCAAAAAAAGCATGACGAAAGGTGTGCCACCAGGATGGTAGTTGTAGAATGTTAATAGATAGTTATACCATCTGGTTATGACTAACATAGCCATGGAAAGATCCACCATGTTTAAGTTCGGTAAACCGGTAAACCATCTATAAATCTATTGGCCATGGCTATTTTCCATGGCGAACTGTAACAGTCATAACCAGAGGGGTATCAATACCATCTGGTTATTTAACATTGCCATGGAAAATAGCCGATTTATAGATGGTTTTCCCAGCTAGAAACCTCCACTTGTAGATGAAAATGACCGAAAATATCTCCAGGTGTCCAAGGTATTGAAGCGGCATCGCAGCTACGGCCGTCCACCACCATGGATTTTTACCACTGGGGATGACCTAGTCACGTCATCATGGAGAAAAACCGTGGAAAGCAGGTGGATTTCCAGGGGCCTTTCCACATCATGGCTATCATCAATGGCCATTTATGGTACTTAACCCAATTTAACTATAACTATATTTGATGGTGATATAGGATGTGATGATGTGATATATAACACTCAGTTTCTGTGGTTTATACATCTTTATCATCGATATAACTATATATATATAACTATATATATAACTATAACATAACCCAATAGTTCATCCCATTGTTATCCAGTGGGGATATAGAATATCTGCTTGGTGATTTTAAGCATATTGAAAAATATGAGTTCGTCAATTGGGAAGGATGACATCCCATATATGAAATGGAAAATAAAATTCATGTTCCAAACCACCAACCAGTTAAGTACCTCCATTTTAGGATCCTGGAGATCCATTGATTTAGATGAATTTCCCAGCTATACCCATCATTTTCCACGTTTTTCCTAGGTTTTCCCGCCATTTTTTCCCAAGAAAACCAGTCCATTGACCCTCCAAGCGACGCATGGTGCTGATGGTCGTTTCCTGCGATGATTTTTCGGCAGGGATCTACTCGTGGAACTTGACGAAAATCCAGCTGATCCCAAGCAGTCGCGATCAGAAAAAATGATCCAATGATCCCCAACGGAGAGTTGATGTTTAACCGTTATAATCTCATGATACCCTCTGGTAAACGTTTACTCAATGGATTGGTTTGTTGGGGAAAATCTTAACCGGAAACCATGGTTTTTACCATCAAATATAGGGGTTTCCTGTAAATTTTCCCATCATCCAATTCTATGATTTACAGTTTGCGAACTTGAACATATGGCCATTTAGTTCGTGGATTTGGCCATGAAAATAGCATGGAGATGTTCCATCGTTTTTTTGTAAACGTTTACCAGAGGGTATATGATAATCCCATGATCATATCCATACATCTGGGTAAATTATAATATTTCACTAACCTGAATCTTGCGGCCATTTGGGGATGATTCCCCTTCCTAACTATGATTTCCAGTGAGGGAGAACAGTGAGGTCGTTATAATTTACCCAGAATGATTTTTCGATTGGAAAATCACGTGATTTTCCAAACCCCATTAACTATAGTTATAAGTACCATAAACCATAGTTATTGGAGTTATGTTCACCAACTGAACGCTATCTTGGGGGCCCCACAATATATATATATATATATAAACATCGATAGATTCCTACGATGATCCTCCAACTACCCAAGCACAGAGCAGCAGCCAGACACTCCGAGCCACTGGCACATTCATTGCAGATCAGCCGCTCGCAATCTTCGCCTCAGGATCCACCCCCAAGAATAAATCGCAAGTGATGTTACTCTCTGGTAAACTAACAGTTTGCTATGGAAAATGGCCATTTATAGTGAGTTTTCCCATTGAAAATGGTGATTGTCCATAGTTATGTAAACGTTTACCAGAGGGTATTGTCAATGGATTGGTTTTGTTGGGAAAATCGAAACCAGAAAACCCATGAAAACCCCATGATTTATCCATGATTTTCATGGTAAAAACCATGGTTTCCGGTGATTTTATTTTCCCAACAAAACCAATCCATTGTTCTTGGGATGTTCATCCCAGAAGTGTAACATGAGGATTACAAGAATTTCTGCGAGTCACACATTGGAAAGCACCAAAAAATTGTGGTTTCCTCCTGAAAAATCCTCCTGAAAAATCCTCATTGAATCCTCATTCTGGAACCTCAAAAAATCATCATCAAGAAAAATAGAGGATGAAATATGATGAAATCCTGAGTCAAAAAATCATGATCCATCCCTCGATCTTGATCTAGGCAAAACTTTTCAAGAAAGATCTGGCCGCGAAATCCCCCACGATTTCAAAACACCAAATTGTTGCCCATGGTCAGACATGGTAAATTATGATCATCCATCCCATCATGGGAGATCCAAACATCAAGGGGGAAAAACTCTGACCATCTGGTTATGACTAACATAGCAAACTGGAAAATCCCAAAAATAAATGGAGGTTTCTAGCTGGGAAAATCATCTATAAATGGGCCATCTATACCATAGCTATGTTAAATAACCAGAGGGTACAAAATTGATGAGGATCCCCCCACAAAACTGCTGGCTTAATCCAATCCAACTTCATGGCACGGAAGAACTTCGTCCAAGATTCCTCCAAGATTCCAGTCCATCCCAAAGGCTCGGAGTTCCTTCCGTTCTGTTCGTCTCCATGGCTATCATGGCTGGACAACCCCAACCATTTAAAGTCCCAAACCTCCATGTTTCATGGGAATTTTCCGGCGATCCCCCAAAAGAGACCGTTTAAAACATCCGATTTCACTGGACCATATTAGAGGTACACGAATCATATCTGAACACCATCTTTACCATTCCAGTAAAACCAAGTGATTTTCCATCTTCAAGTGATTTCCATTGGCTCCAGAAACCAAAAAATCGCCAAGGGACAGTAGAGTTCATATCGGCTGGTTCGATGGATGGCGCAGTACTGTGCTCGGTGGATGTTTAACACCTGCGATGACCCGGGGTCGTCGGAAAAAATCTGTCATCCTCTGGGGAAAAAAAACTCGACCCTCTGCCGATTTTTCAGCCTTTGCTATATGGAAAATGATCCATAATGATCCACAATGATCCATAGATTCTGGGTAAATTATAATATTTCACTAACCTGAATAGTTGGGCCATATTTGGGGATCATTTCCCTTACTAACCATGATTTCCAGGGCTCGGGAGAACAGTGAGGTCGTGATCAAATTTTACCCAGGATGATTTTTCGATTGGAAAATCACGTGATTTTCCAAAGCGAGCCATGGTCCAGGCAGGCAATTCTTATGCTGCCATGGCTGCCGAATTCGCAGGACATTTCCGAATCCAGTTCCCATCCATTTCCCATCCATCTTCCCGAAAAACATCCCTAGTTGCAAAAACCAAAACCAAATACACAAAGATAAGATTACCCTCTGGTAAACTAACAGTTTGCTATTGAAAATGGCCATAGAAATAGTGGATTTACCCATTAAAAATGGTGATTGTCCATAGTTATGTAAACGTTTACCAGAGGGTAAGATTAATTCATGTCAAAAAAGATCCAATTGGAGTTTCAGGATCCTAAAATGGAGCTACGTTAGTATACGTACCATATTTTTGGGCATATGTTGTAGGGATATTCCCTTATATACCCTCTGGTAATTTAACATAACTTACTATAGAAAATCACCATGTTTAATGGGTAAATCAACAAAATAAACGGTCATTTTCCATAGCTTTTTGTATGTTTACCAGAGTTTAGGCCTTATAATGGCCATTGAAAAGAAACTGCTGGTGAAAATGTTCATGTCCTCTACGATGGAAGGCTTCCTCTACATGGAGTGCTAAAGAGCATCCCTTTGACAATTTTGGGGGTTGACTCTGGTGCTGTAACTTGACGACGCCAAAAAAAAAAAATCATTGGATTTTGCTTACCAAACCATGATCAAATTATATTATATATATATAATTCAGCCAGTCTATCCCCATTCTATCCCATTTTTTCCCCATAAAAGAGATCCCACTTTGTGGATGGTAAATTGGGTTTACCCCATTAAAGTATTAACTATATTGGTTCTGTGTTTAAACCACAATTTGAACCATAATTCAGCCAGGTATCACCCCCATATTTATCACAACTATCCCATTATCCAATATCTCACACCATCATTTCCAGATTCCAGGGCGCAGCCATCATGTGTCCAGTCTTGCGTTTACCCTCTGGTAAACTAACACTTTGCTATTGAAAATGGCCATAGAAATAGTGAAATTCCCATGAAAAATGGTGGATCTTTCCATAGTTTTTTGTAAACGTTTACCAGAGGGTATATGATAATCCCATGATCATATCCATACATATATATATATATATAGTTATTTATATATATATATATAGTTATTTATATATATACCGTTAAAATGAAAGTTAGGATGCCTCCGCGAATTCCAAATATTCCTCCCCCTCAGTTAGAATGCGGCCCGCGCACGGCAAAAAATCCTTCAGTTAGAATGCCTCCCCACCCGGGTTTTAAGTTTTTTTGTTTTTGGAGAACC
>Ga0126342_10006182_pt1 | contig 21167 bp, 24 predicted proteins | sample Cyp1metagenome_FD_92528 | JGI IMG/M metagenome (GOLD analysis project Ga0126342, IMG submission 92528) | Coral microbial communities from Lord Howe Island, Old Settlement Bay, Australia - Cyphastrea 1 metagenome | ecosystem: Host-associated > Invertebrates > Cnidaria > Coral ...
GAACAGATGTGAAGATGAGAAGATGAGATACAGATGTGAAGATGAGAAGATGTGAAGATGAGAAGATAAGATACAGACCCCCACTATTGGAAGAACCCTGCGCTCAGACGCTCTCGGGAAAAACAATGATATGTAGTAGGTGGGCAAATGGCAAATAGGCCAAGATTAGTCAATGCACTGACAACTTGCCGTTTGTTCCAGGTACTGCATATATCTACATATCTGCACACACACACATACACACACACATGATATATTTATAATATTTCCCCACATGCCAAATACTAGTTCAAGACCGTGCCGGCTTGTCACGTGACTGACTTGCTTCATATCCCTCATATTTGTAGCCGCGTTGACGCAAGGCCGAGAGTCTGCATGATTTCCTGTGCTTTCTGCTGGTTTTCCTTTCGCACAGCTTCCAAAGCATCTTCTGCTTTTCCGACGTCGGCTTTCTGCTCCTGACACTGGTCATAGCAACGATGAATACCTGTTGCGAATCGCCATGACCTGTGTCAGTTTTCCTGTAAGTCACAATGCATTGGCAAAAATGATGCAAACTGGAGCATGAATAATAGATCTTGTTGCTGAAAAGCAGGTGTTAGTTAGTACTAATTAGTGCGATTCATTGCGATTCATGTTTATCACCTTCCCACTTCTACCACGTTTGAACTCTGCACAGCTGTAACCTGTCAGGCCATCACTCCCCACACCAGCACCTCCTGGTTCTTGGCATCCACATTGGCATTTCCAAAGCCGCTCAACAGAGCCAGGCCAACATCTGCCTGAGGCGACCCTGGGTCCACCAGAAAACCCTCAAGGCGATGTACGGTGTGGCAGTGGAGCTCTACTGCGTACACAGCGCCTTTCTGTTCTAGTGGCTATAGACCCACCATGTTGGGGCTCCTCTCTGACTCTCTTCATCATTGGGGTCACAACGGTCATAAGGGTCACAACGGTCACAAGGGTCACAACCCTTCCCCAAAAACGGCGAAGGTCGAGATGTTGAGAGATGTTGAGAGCCTCCTTGAGGGCGCCAACGTCATTGCCACCATCGCCACACATGAAGGAATAGCTCTTTTCGCTCTTCCTCACGGCCTGCACCCGTGCATGACATTTTTGCACAGGATTTCACAAATCCAGGTGGTCGGATTTGGTAAACAAGATTAAACAAGCCATAGATAGCCACAGGCAAAGTCATAATCCCATCTGAGCTGAGGTCTATCTTTCTCCATCATCTGAGGTCAGCAGGGTGGAGATTTCTAGGCTGACCTGAATTCTGAACCTCTCAGGGTACCTCCATAAGTATTCACCAACATGTTTCCCATACGGCCCCAGAACCAAACAGAGAATCTCAAGAAGGCCAACCTGGCCAACCCCAACCCACACAAACTTATGCTGTCCTGATGTGGACACGTTTGTCCCTCAAAAGCATAGGCTTTTAACACGGTAACTTTCCTGGGGATCCCCATGAAGCCGTTGGAACCAGCCGTTGGTCGGTTGCCAAACAACCTGAATGATCTGCTCCTTCTGGAAGGGTGAAAGCCGAGCAAAGATCTTGACACTGCTCAGCTGCGCCTCGGCACGGTGGTGCTCAAAGACTTAATCCTGGATGATATCATGAAACATATTATATACTGCATATACACACATGTATATATATATATATATATTTTTTTTTTTAAAAAAAAAACATTTTAAAAATATGATATATATATGTATATGATTCATGATATAGTAATGGAATAGGTAATATATAGATATTTAACATGTTTAATCACGACCTAACTCTCACTTATACTAACTTTTAAATAAAATAGACTAACATAAACCATGATCATGATGCTTGGATATCTTTTATGATATCTTTGATATCTTTGCCTACCTGATTCTACCTGATTCAACTACAGGATCTGATGTTTACGACTGACATTCGCTGACCACACCTGCATCGTCTGGGTATCCCCCTGCTGCCAAGCACGCTCCAGGGGTCCACCGGTGATGATCAAATCCCGGCTTTCCCCGAGCTTTCGGATGCCTGGCATGGCGAGGCAACAAGCACGGTTGGGGTATGCCCTCCCAGTTTGTAGGTCATGTATCATGTCCCAGGGAAACCCATTGATTTCATTTGATTTCCATATTTGTTGGTTTACTGGAGCTTTTATTATGTCAAATAATCAAGGTCAGCGGCATGCCGATACTAAGGGACATGCCGATACTAAGGGCCTTTGATGCGCATGAGAGGAATATGGAAGGCCTTTCCAATGGTCTTTGCGAAAATCACTTCCCATGACCATGACTCTGCAAAGCCCGGCATGGCTTCAGGAACCCGTTTACAGTAATGGAATGTTGGATGAAAGCTCAGGGGCGACTCAGGAGAAGCAAATCCAAGGGCAGCGGAAACACCCAGTTTCTGCCACCTGCAGCCTCAAACTTCACAGGCTCTACCTGGCCGAACACAGCCAAGGCTGATCATGGTCACTCACAGGGGGATACTTGACACAGTTCCATGTCACAAAGCGTCTACCTCTAGGGTGGGTGCCCCCGCCTTATCACCATTGGCACCTGATGTGATGGCAGGACGCCACTCTAAGCCATCCTCACCGACTTCGGTGAGCACCAAAGCATTGTTGGGGCTAAACTGCGCGATGCCCACCTGTCTGGAAGCAGGCGATGGAATCGGTTGCAAATCATTGTTTAAAATATGTTTCCTGGATCATAGACTTGAGAGGAGCAAACAACAAACCTGTTGAAGCCGTGTTTTTCATCACATTATACAATATAAGTTACATATAGTTACATGCAGTATAAGACCGATCAACATACTTGACAGAGCTGTTCCTTGCCCTTCGTGCTATTGAAACACATGAAAGATGCACAAAGGGCAAGCGGCCCATGGCCATGAAACAAACAAGTTTCCGCCTCGACAGCAACACTGAGCGCCGTCAAAGGTGCATCGCCCGTGAGCATGACGCAAGCATGGCTGGAGTCCTGCTGACATAGCCATGTCAGAAATATGTCAGAACTGGGTTGTCGTTGTGCATCCTTGTGCATGTTTAGGACTTTGGAGAATGTTGTCTGCATTGGTTTTAAAATGGTTTAAAATGGTTTAAACACGTTGAACCATCTTGAAACTGTGTTGGTTTCCACTGGCCCCTGCCGATGAGGCTTCTTGCATGGCGATTTGGAGAATGACAACACGGGAAGGGAGTCCCTCAGACCCCGTTCTAGACCTTTTGGAAGAGAAAAATATCAACAAGTGTTTCCGAGTAGATGAGGTCAATGATGGATCAAAATTGATCAAAACTATATGGCTTCGCGAAGGGAATTCTATGGCTTTGTGAGTCATGTTTGGCCCATCCCAATCGTACCCTTGTGATTCACGAGTGCTTGAAGCACACTTCAGGCGCGGGTCCTGCAAGGATCTGATGACTAACATGCTATCTTTTCGGGTTTCGCCTGAGACCGAGCTCAGCCTGCTGGGGGTTGCGACTACGGATGTTCCTACCATTTTGTAGTCTAGTGATCCTCATTTACTTGTTGGTTGTGAAGGGGAATGACATGGATGACCCTCTATTGACCAACCAGTAGAAAAAGGACAACTATGGTGGCAACGCATATTTGGTCCCTAGCCCAATTCACATTTTGCTGCTGGGGCCCGCCTTGAGGCTCCTCAATAGTTGAAAAGTCGTGGCTTTTAACGGGATAACTCCTCACTTCTATGTTTCGGCCAAGTCTCACTTGAAGGCGATGAAACCCGCGAAGGTCAAATGGCTTTCCACTTCTTCTCGAGGCTTGTTGCCCAAATCCGAAGTGTCAACTGCAGCTGTTTGCAGTGGAAAGGAGCAACACACGAGTCTGAACAAGTCGAAGTTTCCGCACATTGGCAACCATGAGATGTACATCCGGCATGTAGCAAGCCTATACTTATATATACTTCATACCCAATCATGCTCAGAATGGCATCCAATCATCTGTATGTGTATAATATATATATAACAACCAGCCCAGATTATGAGCCATTGATGTTGCCAGTTTGCCTGTTCTCGCCTCCAGGACAAGCCAGGACAATACAGTGACAGGTGCGGCCAGGAGTCCCCAACAAATAGAAAACACCACTTGGTGCACCCCAAGTCCCCGAAGCGACAGGTGCTGACCATGGCACCTATGCGTGTGTATGCCAGCGCCAAAACGCGCTGCCCCTGCCGCTCTGTGCAAAGCAACATGCATTAATATTAACAATGGTACCAATGGTACCAATGGTACCAATGATTATGTCACATTGGTTTGATTTGGTTTGCCTCCATGGGGGTTCCACCTTCACTAAGGAAGCAACTCTCTTTGGCAGGCCTACTTGTGATCAACAGAATAATGAAGCCAAAACCGACTTTTTGTGAAAACTTTGCACTAAATCATGGCAGTACGTGCCACAACGGATGAGCTCAACTCGTTTGGGATATCCATGGGTCCTTGCAATCAACTGTCAAGCCCAAAAACATGCAATCAAAGTCCTAAAGTCGAAGACCAAAGTAGTATCTAGGTCTTTGGGTAAAGTCGGTCGATATAGGTCAAACTCTGAAAACACCGATATTTTCCTTGGATTTGGAGGGTCAATAAGAAACCTATGCAATCTGCAATTGTCATATACGTCTATTATATATACACGTTTAGGTTATATGCATTATTGCATATATATATATAATTATATATATATAATTATATATATAATATATTACATATACACTGAGTCTTGGACTTGATCCCCCATGCTGCCCCAACTGCACGCATCCGTTCTCCCACCTGCTCAGCCATGGACTTGTAAGCACTGTCGTACCAAGAGGGCCTTGGCACATCCAACATATTCATACTGATTCATACCTATATTCCCATTCAGAACTCAATGAGGGCTCCAAATATTCAAAATGTTTCACAACATGTTTCAAAAAATGTTTCACAACATGTTTCACAAAATGTTTCACAAGATGTTTCACAATGTAGAGGTTCCTGGGCAAGTCGCTTCTCAGTGTTGTGAGGATTTTTCCATCGAGTGTGGCTCCAACGGGTCCAACAAATTGAGTTGAGTCAGGTTCAAGCAGGTTGCAGCAAGTTCGTGGCTCCCCTCAACTTCGGGTTGAGCCGTTCCAATTAATCCCTCATAATCTCTCCAAGAGCCTCGAAAATGGAGAGCAGTCTGCCAACATCAAAGTGTAGAATGCTACAACCATGAGCCACCCCAAATAATGACAATAGATGACAATCGCACAGAGTTATGTTTGAAGTAAGTGCCACAAAACATCAGGTAAATCAAGTACCTCACATCAGCAATGCCTATGGCCTATGGAATACCATGTTGGTAATTGGTAACACCACAAGGTTTCAAGATGATGTTGATGAAATGCACCATAGTTACTTGATGTCAGCGAACAGTTTCCTTAAGTTGCCTGCTCGATTCACACCTCTTGTCATGTCGTTTTAGTATTTGACATGACTGAGCAGCTCCATCAATCTTCAGCTTCTCCATGACCGACCACCCCACTCAACTCATCATGCTTGTGAACATCCACTAAACAGTTGGAAAATTTATCCTTATCCACCCAAATATGGGTTTGTCATGATTTGTCTGCAAATAGGGCACCCCCAGACCCATAGAGGAACCATCATTATCTCCATTAAAATTGCCGTTTCAATGCGGCATACAACATTTTAAGACAAACCATAATTGGATCCTTATAATTCCTTATACCCCCAAATATGGCATAATAATCATAATAATGGATATCATAGGTCATAGGTGTTTTTTGCGGCACACATCCCCCCCACATATCAAGCGGCTTCTCCTGCAACAGCTTCGCTATAGCCTCAGGTGAGCCCTTCACTAAGCCATAGACCTTGGATCACCAGGCCACCAGGGTAGTGGACGCCCGAAAAACCCCACCCAGCACATAAAAAATCCGCATGGCACAGCGAGTTACACCATGTTACACCAGGGAAACAGAATAGTTACATGACAAAACCCATTGGCACAGCAGCTTGGATGTTCCTGTTTTGAAGTGGCTGCAAAGCTTGAATCATATCCCCGGGAGGCATTTAGCTATGTCCGGAAGCCAAAATCTCAATTGCACGCCGCCAAAAACAATCCCAGGTCACAAGCCTCACACGGTATCAACATGATGTGACCACATGATGCCACCGTGTCACGCCGGACTGGCATTTGTCAGTCGCGCAAGTCACCTTGCAAATGGTGCTCATCCTCAGTGGGGCAAACAGCTTTGAAACTCATATCAACTGACAAACCCAAGAGAATGATTTATACAACATATATACAACATTGTTGCAATGCCTTGGTGGATCTGCCCCCCCTGCGAAACAAAAAAATGGCCCTCCCAGGTCCCGCTGCAGCCGTACCTCTGCAGGTCGGAAGAGAAGTGGAAGCGATGTTTGATCGCCACCGTCAACTTCCCCGCCTCCACTTTGTCCGCTTTCAAACCTGGGCCATTGAGGTGCTTCCAACAAAAAAACAAGATAAAACAACTGGTGCTGACTGAGCCAATTTAGCCCAAAAAAGAAAGGTCTACACTACATGCGTCATATAGTTTGTCTTTGGTTTAATTGTCCGTGTGCGGTAAATTTGGTGCTTTAAATATGTCCTGAAATCACAACTAAAGCAACCTGTTGAGGCAAGGATTCCCTCAAACGCTCCATAGCTTCCAAGGCACTCTTTTCGAGATCTTGGATCTTTTTGCTCACCTAAAGTGTAAAACCCATGACCACGAAAACCAATAAAGGACCGTAAGTGGAGCGGACGGCTACCAAATTGAGACAAAGGTCAGAATTGATTTCAAGTTGCCAGGCCGCTACAATGCGAAAACACTGCCACACAAAGCCAAGGGCACATGGTGAACCGGCGATGTTTGACGGATGAATCAATTCAATTGATTCAATTGTGCCAGAAACTATGCTCAATACAAACGTCCTAAAGATTCCCAAAGCCATCTGCAGGATTCTGCAAGATTCTGCAGGCCTCTTCCTTCTCTTTTTTGTCCGACTCAATGTCATCCTTTAATCCAGCCATGTACTCTTTCTGTCTTGCGATGGTGATCTCCTGGCGCAGTTGCCGATCCCCGGGATATCCATTGAAGAAATGAACTATGAACTCTCTCATCTCTCTCGCTCCATATCGCCTACTATGAACTAATAATTACTGTGAACGAAAATAAGCGTCCTTCCCCCCCGGGCTATCCGCCTTCGCTCGCCAGTTTGATGGCGATGCTGTGCTACTGGAGGGCTGGTAACTCCAAGCCTTGCTGTTTTCGGGGGCTGTCATTGATTCCAAAGTTCCCCATCCTGGACCCTACAGCAACAAAAGAACATGCGGTGATGAACAAAAGCCGGTCTGTTTCTGATTAAACTCCTAGCACGGGAGAGGGAAAAAACATGAAACAACCATCCAAGGTTACTTTCCACTGTCCACACTTTCCTAGCAAGCTTCCAACTGAAGGCCCACCGAACAGGTCAAGCAGCAATGGAGCGCAGCGCAGCCACTTCAATCGGATCACCGAGCAACTTGCTTTCCACTTCAATCCTTGAATTCGTCAAATGTTTGGAGAGTGTAGGTGATTGCCGTGATTGCTCCCAAACATTAGTATAGCTGGTTTACTTTGAAATTTGGGGATCAATTTGGTATCTTGTGCTTTCATACCCCAAGATACTCTAACAAGGGTCAGACCTGAGCACTGTCGGATCAGGTGGGGTCACTTAAGGTGATCATGGCACCACAGCCGTGCCAAGGTAGAGCAGGGAGTTCCTTTTTTGGCCACGCCCAGCTGATTCTATATATCTGGGTAAATTATAATATTTCACTAATCTGAATTAAGGCCATTTGGGGATGATTCCCCTTATTAACCATGATTCCAGTGAGGTCACAGTGAGGTCGTTATAATTTACCCAGATATATTGCAACAAATATCGGTGTACAAACTGCCGGCGTTCCACTTGGGGATGTAGAGTCAAAGAGTCCACTTGACTGTAGTGGCAAGTCAAGAGCAGTGATGGCAGGATAGTGATGTTTGTTTTTGTGCAACATTCTCAACCGTAAGATGTGCGTTGTTCTCCCCCAAAAAAGATAAGAAACGATGAAGCATTTGTCCCTGAAGCCAGCAATGCAGTAGTCAATTCAAGTGGCAGAGAGTGACAACCTGCAAGCACTACACACGCCATGGTGTTAGCATCCTTGACCTCGACTCCGAGCCAAGCGACCAGAAATTGACATCCAGGGCTCATGGGCTGGGAGTGCAACAACAAGAACTGCATCAATAGTCAACTACTATGATACACTATGATAAACTACAATGTGTTAAACTAATTACTGTACCATAAAGCTCTGATAAATGGACTTCCCGCAGTTTACCATCCAGTTGATCCTTTTGTGTGCGCCGACATCGAAGCACGTAGTTACCAAGGCACTGCCGCGACTTTGGGCGCCTTGTCACCACCGCCTGGGACACAATGCATCATGATGAGTCAGTGAATGTGAAATTCACATAAAACTATGATATTATTAAATACGTATCATATAAATTCAAATAATATAAAATATGTATAGTTTATCATTATATATAATGAATATTCTGGATGCATCCCCAGATCCATCCCCAGACATATAATGTTTGATGATAATCAAGGACTTAGGCCAGTCAGGGAAGAAAATTCGAAGAATCTCTGGAAGAAACTGGAAAAGGGCCATGGGTTCACCAACAAAAAAGCATGGCTGCATGATCTAATGCCTGCATTCACGATGCCCACCGCCACCATCTGATCACTCGTCAATGTACCTGTCCTTACGTCCAGCATCGTCCAGCTTGCTGGGCCCCCAATGAGATCTCGCACACGTGGAATGCTTTAAGATGCTTCAAGTACAGGTTGTGTTTATGGTTTTGTCCGGGGCATTGATAGTTGGCCAAACCACTGAAGCAAAGTTCAAGTGCTACACATCGCAAACTGAAGTGAGTCATGTCGCTAAACATGGGCAAAACTGCTGCTTCTGTTTTGGAAGCCCATCCCTAGTGCTGGTGGCACCCTTTTACATGGAACATGCACCGCTAAGACCGCTAAGAAGGGTGCCAAGTTTGCCTATCCCATCACTTGTTTCAGAATCAAATCCTCGATGTCTCACCACCTATTTGACTCAAAAAACTCAAATGATAAGAATTAGCGACCAGAATGGCGTTGAACTGCACACTGCTCCTAATAACATCTGATATCCAGCCCGGACGATTATCTTACTAGCAGAGACATGCACAGCTCTGTCCACTGTGATACTGCAGCAACTTCTACATACTTCTACTCTGAAACACAACTCTGCTTGACTCCATCTTGGCCAAGGGTCTTGTCGAAAAAGCAATGCGACACACGCCCAGCATATGGCACTCGAAATGGCTCAGTGCAATAAATGCCTGACCTCAAAAAACATGCCATGGTGTCCATCTGCCTGGCGATACACGCCACAAGTTTCACAAGTCAGTTGAAATATCCTAAAATGACCAACGTATATCGTATCTATCCATTGAATTCCATTGATCCATCTGTGCAAAAACATGGGTGGATGAAATTATTAGCCGATATGTCCGAGATTGTATAAGCTATAGGCTATGATGATTGAGTAAATATATGGGTGTGTCTGAAAAGAGTGCAGTGAGAAACCCCGGTTGGATTGGATTATTATATGGCAATATTTTGGGGATTAACATCCAGCTTTTAGACAAACCAGGAAATCATATTGTTGGTTACAGTACATATGCCATTCAAATCCCATGTCCAGTTGTGGTGTTATCAGTTATCATTAATATGTTAACTCCCAAACCTTCTCAAACCACTATAAATGACTATAAACACCTTGAAAGCAGCACCATTTGAGGTATCTCTGACCTTAGGACGGGCCACTTCAACAGACTCATCAAGGCGGTGTTCACGGCAAATGCCATCTGCATCGGTAGTGATGGTGGCACCACTGAGGTGATAATCCTTGGAGCCATGTCCCTGGTGACCCTTCCGCCGGGATTGAAAAGGGAATGAATGAACATGAATGAACATGAATGAATATGATTCATACCCACTTTACCTTGCAAAAAAAGAGATTCCTCATTTTATTCTAATTTGGATGTGTACCAAGGCTCTGAGTGCAGCGGATGAGAGTCTTGTAGGTTGGCCGCGTTGGATCTTCCGATGCCTTCCTGGTTGCAGCACGATGTTTGTGGGCAGTGGCGATGCCGGCTATGCCCAACTGGGGAACTCATTGGGCACCTTGTTGGGCAACCAAAATGGTTTGATCTATCTTGATTTTGTGCTGCTAAACTGGTTTCGTGTCAAAATCTGTAGTCACCAGGGGCTTCAAGTGTGACCTCTCCCCATGTTAGGCATGGTCGTTTTGATCCTTAGACATCTGCTTGGAGCTAAGGATTTGGCTATAAAATGCATCTCCGTATAATATGTGTTCTGAACACAAATTCATGCTATGGAATTTGAATATAATAATCCAAAACATTGCAAAACAACTCAACAATCATGCTCCCTGTGGCCAACCAGTGTCAAGCGCCAAGACTCTTCATGACATATCCAGCTGCAACCAGGGCAAAAACTAACAAGAACGCCAGCTGCAATGCAGTTTCCACCACGTCAGCGCCAACGCTCTCCTTGGCAGCCGTCCATGAAAACGGTTGGACAAGGTCCAGCAGTTCACGAGAGGGAACAAAACAGGTTCCAGGTTTTTGCCTTCCTATTTCAAATCTTTGTTGGAGACACTTGTAAGATATTAACGTCCACCCAGAATTGTTCCCAAAGGTCCAACTGCTTGGTCCCAGCATCAGTGGAAAACTCAATCATTCTCATCAACTCGCCCTGAGACGAGTTGAAACCAGTTCGCAGCACAAAGCATATAATGCCTCAGATTATCTCAGATTCACTCAGCCAAAGTACAAGATCTTACTGCAGTTCATCTGGACATCTGCCCAGCCCCCAACTACGATTCGATGGAACTTGCACGTATCATGTGCGTTGAATCAAATGGTTTCATCATGTGTCATCATGTTTCGCAATCACGTAGTTTCAAGCCAACACCTCCCTTCATTACATTCCTCAGAGCTGGCTACTGTACCATACTGTAACCATCCAGCCATCCTCATCGATCAACCTGTGGAAAATCCATGGGCATTTGGTTTTCCAGTTTGTGCCCATACACAAATATATATATATATATATATCTCTCTCTCTCAAACATCATTTAATTTATTTAATTCAATTTAATTTAGTCCATACGACAGTTAAAAATCCAACATAGTCCCTAGCTTTTCCCAGCACTTCCTTTGTTTCTTGTGAATCCTGTGATGTCCTTCAACATCAATACCGAGTCCTTGGGCCATCTTGGGCCATTGGATCTTCCAGATGGCCCCACCTCTGCCAGGGGACCATCATCCGGCGGACTCTTGGGATCCGCCAAGTTGTTGGTCTTCTTGGGCCGCTCCGGTGCCGTGGTCTGAATCAACGATGTGCCGCTGAAGAGGCTGTGGATCCTGCCGGGCTCTACCAATATACTTGGAACACCTTAAAAAACCACGCTGCCCACAAAAACTTCATGGCAAAGATATGAAAAAAGATTGGTATTGGTACAAAGTTGCAATACCAAATCCACGCAAAGTCTGGTCCAACCGCCCAAATAATCAGGGCTTGAAGATTACCCACCCGCCTGTGGGTGCCGAAGCAATCCACCAGAATCTCGGGGTCAGAGCCGTGCGCCATGGCATCCTTCATCTGTGGCACGGACTCGCCTATGGACACCAAACTCGCAACGACATGCACCAAACATGTGCATCATATGCTTCACAGCCCTTTTTTTTCCTCCAAATGCCTCCTGATCTGGAGTTAGACCTCCAAAATTCGCCAATATCACCTTCTTAGGAGGCCCAAGAGCATGAGTCATTCACTTGTGAAGCGCCTGTCAGGGTGGCCTCATTCACAATGGCACTGCCGTCGATGATGAGGCAATCGCATGGCACTAAAGTCTCCTGGCCATCAGTGATCATCCAACTGGGCCAAATCCCTTGCTCGACCGCCCAAACTCGGCTATGGTCCGTTTGTTGTTTGGCGCAGAAATAGTGCAGACATGTGCAGACTGATTCTGGATACATGTTGTGTCATGTTGTAAGGCATGTAATACTGTACATCAAAGCCCGATGGGAACCCTAGTTGGCTTTGCCCGCAACAATGAGGAGGTCTACAACCAAATTCCATTAAAGTCCAAACTTAACCCGCTGCAAGCAAGCATTCCAAAGAAGCGGGTTGTAGCGAGGGCCACTTTATAGCCGATGCTACCTGCTATCAGTTGCCATCATTCTACTACCGTGTCATGGAGCGAGTTGCCCACCTTCTTCTCAGGTGGCTTTTCGCCATCTGCAAGCGGCGCGACCTGCTTCTGTTCCTCTGCCCTGCAACGGTTTCATGCTGTAGGTCAGCAGTCAGTTCAATGCTCGGAACATGGTACAACAGTTCCCTTGCATGTGTGTCGTACAAGAGTGCAGAGTGACTGCATCACTTTTCTGTCAAACCATGCCAAACCATGCCAAACCCAGCTAATCCAATGCATTTCCGCGAAACATGACCAAACACGCGCAACCGCGCAACTAAACACTCTCAAAAGCTACAGAAAACACATACACATCAATAGTCATCAGAATTAATCAGAAGACTGAGCCACATTAACCCACCATCCACCACCATCCAGCATCCTAGCATCCAACACAAATCTGGAAGCTCGAGTCAGGGCACTTGGTGTGCAAGGAGATGAGATCCCCAGGCAGCAATTCTTCGATGGGCCGATCTTCCCACTTCCCACATCGGTAAACAAAGACCTACGCACCAGGCCCGGCCATAGCAAGTGACCTACTGGATATCTTAAAAGTGTGCGTAAATTGTTGACTGGCATAAAGTGAAATGAGAAGAAGTGAAATGAAAAGAATATAGAATAATCATAATGATGCTACTGATATCTACTGATCAGAATGAACATTGCTGACAAATGAACATTATCAGTTATCAAAGTTATCATCGAATGATCTGCGATACTGGCGATGCGCCAAGTGCACTTTGCATTGTCTTTGCTTCTGACAAACACTCAGTGTTTCATGTGCTGAGGCTGCAACATTGAAGCCTGGGCGCTGGTTAAACAAAACCCGCCAAACAGGGTTCCAAAAGCCTCAACACTCAGCACTTGATGATCTTTATATATCTTTATGTTTGCCATTGTTTGCCATCGTTTGCCCCCATGAGGAAACAAACACCAGTTACACCAGTTTTGATTCATGCACATGCATACTCTTGGTGCCTTTACCTGAGAAAGGTGATAAGTGATAACTTGTCGCAGCGGTTGGTCAAGTTTTTCGGTGCATATGTATAAGTGGGTACATACCCAATGGATAGAAGACATTTGCTGAAACTTTCAAAAGCTGTCCCCAAAGAATTCAGAGATATAATTTCGTGGTTAAAATACGGTCACCCCACAGAAACAAATAGAAGCATCCATTGACGATCTGTTTGACCTGTAAGTAAGGGTCTCCAAAGTCTCCAATATGAATACTTGTCCAATTCAGTCTCTGTCTCTCACCCGCATTCTCGCTGTCTCTCTCTCTCTCTCTCTCCCTTCACCTCATGCACTGGTCAATGTAAAGCTACAACTACCGAACAAGTGTTGAAATTCAATACGCACCGTCAAATTTATTGACTATCATGTGGTTTGGAAACTCTTAGTGGCTGCTCATTTAATGGGGAATGTATGGATACCCGTAGCTCCTTGGCTCCCTCGAACGGCGAAAGCTCCAAGTCCAATATCACTGGTAAGTCTTTCAGAATCTTTCAGAGATTCAGAACCTGTTCAAACCACAATTAGTATCCAATCACTATTATATAAACTATAAACATGTCAACATGATCAATGCGCTTTGAAGTTCGCCCTTCTCAAACTCAATGTGAGCACCACCAGCGACCCCGCAACGAGATTCCCATGGAGGCAAGCAGCTCTTGGTGCTCATGCCGCGCAAGGTCGCCATGGATTTCAGGCGCTGAAACACCGTGGAAGCTTCGAACATCAGGATGGTTCCCAAGGTGAGGCAGGTATATCTCCTGTCGCAGTGGAGTAATAAACAATCATAAATAATCATAAATAATCATAAATAATCATAAATAATCATAAATAAATGAATCAAAATCCTGTACGAAATAGAAGCAGGAAAAGGAAAGATTGGAGCTGGAGATCTCAGCACCATTAAGATCATTAAGTGGTAGAATTGCAAACCATGGGTATAATTCGGTATAATTATGTCTATTTCTCTTGCATCACATCTCAACTTAATCAGTTGCTCACTATGGATGTGATCCATGTGACCCATGTGACCCATCCACATCCCATCTCCAGAAGGTGTCCATGACCCAAAGGGCAGCTGAGAAAAGCTGAAAAATCACTAAGGGTGAGATCAGCTGCTTCTGGTAAAGCCTCAGCACCATGGGTCATCTATGGTCGTCTTGTCAGAGCCATTCAGCTACCAGAAACTCACAAAAACTGAAAAACTCCACAATTTAGCAAGCTTTTGAAACATTTTGAAACCTGGTCGAGACAGTATTATATAATATTATCATACCTCGGAATTTCTGAAGTATGATATGGGCCTCGCTTGAAGCTTTTCACATCTCAATCAAGAATAATCAAGACATGTCACTGCATGAAGGTTGGCTTCGGCAAATCGAAAATGTTCGAACCGTACTTGTCCTGACAAGCAAGGGTTTCATCCATTTTTCAGTTGATGAACCTCTCACCATCGCTCACTTAGATTTTGGGTTTGGATCTCAGGTCAATCGCAACAGGGATCTGTCAGCCAACTTGGACAGAAGTGAGCCTGGGTCCAGAGCTACCTCAGAAGGCTCAAAGTATATAATTATTGAGGAAACCGATGGAAACCGCATGTTTCTTACCGCAAAATGTCAAACACCAAATCACCACGTCACAATGGCTCTGGGTCAAAAACTCTGGGAACCTGCACAACTAAAAACTATTAAAAACTCAGAGTTTTCATGCCCGATCAATTTGATCACCATTTTATGTTTTCTGTCTGCTTTTTGTCACCTCAAAATGAGGGAATGACTTGGCAGCGCCGATCCCGATCCTGTGCCAACTCCACCTGGCCCGACGTGGCAAGTCCTGCCAGGAATCCCATCGGTGAATTATCTTACACACATAAATATACACAAATATATACATATGTTATACAATTATACATGCATGTGACTATGTATATATATTTATATGTATATTAATATATTATGTATATATATATAAAGTTTATAATTGCGTGTGACTATGTGACATGTGTGTAATCAAAAAAAGCTTGAATTAGACAATTCAGCAGGTTTCTGTCGCCCAATTTTCGCACTCTGCCCATCCGTGTCCGTCCTTTGGAGTCCCGATAGCTGCGCCAAGGTTGATTGGTTGGGCACTGGATCAGACGGATGCCTGGCGCTGCAGCAAACATGTCCCTCATGTTTTGGGGGGAGATGGGGGGACCTCAGATGGGACTGCAAAACAGGATTGATACAGCTGTAATCAGCTAAAAAAAACCAGCTGTACCGTATAATTATTCTATACATGTCTATAATTACCTGGTGTTATACTCTAATATGGTTGTTGGCCGTTAAATATCTCTATTGGCCACCGCCCTTTGCAGCTCCCGGTTGTCTGCACTGTCTGCACTGCACCCAACTATTGGCCACCTGGAGTCTCCACGTCCTGGGTCAATGGCTGACACCACTGGTGTGGTCATCTGTCGCTTGTAACTCCTGGCTACACACCTTCCAACTCAACTGTTGCTTGGTGATTAATGGTGATTATGGTGATTAACCCATAATAACCAATATATAACCAATATATAATCAATCTACATAGTGTTGCTCTTTCCCTGCTGTTCCCCAACATTTTTGGTTGCGGAACAATAAACCCTCCATGCAACAGATAAATCATGCTCTCGGCCGCAAGTGCCAGGACACACCAAGAAGATCTGGATCTTCTGTTCCAGCTTCTACGAACTCGAAGTTCTGATACCTCATCGTCGTGAATGAAAAGGGAATCTTTGGCACGTCGTGACAGGGTCTATCATATATGCATTAGGCACGCATTAGGCCTAGTGAAGCCCACGAAAAATTTCAAGATTCTATCCCAGTGGCATTGCGCTCCCATCATTCCCATCCCAACCGAAAAAGTATCATTCAGCCCTTACAATAATCCACCTGGAGAAAGATGATGAAGGACCAGCTGTTGAAAACATCAAGGTCTGAATTTGGCAACCCATTCCGGCTGTCCCATTACGTGACATGCCACTGAAACTTGAAGTGACAATTCAAAGTCACCTGGCGGCTGCACTATACACAACTGCTGTTGCAGTACATGTGCACATGACACGTTAAGGGGAGCCATAAACATACCGTTCAATATCTCGGAGAAATAAGGTGTATACCTCTTATGTTGCTGCGCTATGTTGCGCTTTTCCACATTCTACAGTACCTCTTGGGGTAACCTGACAATGGGGCGTTCAACAGAATGCTTGCAATTGATCCTCGAACAGTATAACTTTGTCATGCCTTGTCAGTATCCTCCCGCTTAAGAGGGAAGCCATTGCAACAAATGGCCGGATTTTTATGAATTCTTCCCAGAAGTATACCATGGATCTTATCATGACATCATACTGATATCAGCATCACCACTGCACTGGCCACAGCAACGTGCCTCAGACTCGTGAACTAAGCAAATGTCGGCCTTGCCCTTGTTAGCATGCGGTGTCACCCGCACAAAACCTTACGGGGAGTGCAGCATCAGCCAAGACCAAGGGCCGCTATCTACTTAAAACGTGCAAAACAGGGACAAACATGCTTATGGTGAGACGTGACATTGAGCCAAACGTTAATCATTCTCCCAACTCAAAGCAGAGAAAAAAACACACACGCTGGAGTCCGCAGAAGCATACGTCTGGATACTCCCCGCTAGCATCATTACCCACCTTCTATGGCATCTATGGCTGCCATAGCCGAGGTGCTGCCAGGATGTACTCGACGCGCTGGCTGGAAAAGGAACAAAGCTCTGAAAGCAACGGACCAAACCTCAGGTCACAGCGAGGCAGGAAAGAACGATTAGCCAATGTGACTGATTGAATGTGCTAATATTCATGGGCTGAATGGCAAGGGATCATCGTTGTACTAATATTGATCCTTGTCATACCAGTAAACTTCCCTCAAATCAAACCACCATCCACATCAATCCACATATAGCCACATCATTCCAGTTATTTGAACCTCGTCTTTTCTCTTCACTGGGCAAACGCTCAAAATCTGCAGTCCGGCAACGCACATCAGGTGAAACAGCACATGCACCTCAGCACATCGGTCGCCATATGTCGCCATGTTCCGTTTCGATCGGGTCACGACTCGATTCAACGATGGCCGGAGTCACTTGAACTGGTCACCGGAGTACACTCATAAACAGGGGAACAATGGGGAACATGCTGCAGCATGGTAAGGCGCTGCATTTTTTTTGGCAGTTTCAAGATGTTGAATGATGGCTATAATATTCATAATTTATCATATATAATTTCATAGTAGCACAATCTGGGCACATTCTAGCTGTGAATAGAACACAATCAAGGGATCACGTGGTCTTTGCAGCCCAGGTGCCACAATGTTCCTCAATACGGCCAGCAGACCGGTGGTGGACTATCTCAAGCAACAAAGGCATGGCCGCAATCAAACGAATTCAAACGCAAAACAAGAGTAAACAAGATCAAACAAGGAAGTGAAAACAAGGATACCAAATGGACGTGATGGCTTTGCCAGGAAAGGAATCTGCCATATTCTGTTACAATATCGACAATCTGTGTAGACCTTGTGAAAGGTGCAAAGAATGATAAAGAATGATTTCAAACTCAGCTGCTACAAGCACCTTAGATATGGCTGGACCTGACAGCCCCCCTATTCCCATTCGCAAGATGGGCCAAGATGCAGGAAAATGAAGACACAGGCGAAAGCTCCCGGCATGTACTGAGATGGTAGCGACTCCTGGTGAGGCCAGTCACCGGAATCAAAGGGCCTTTTTTTTGGCGCCCTGAGAATGCATCCCACCTTTGATGAATCCAAAATAATGATAGCTGATGATAGCTGATCAATCATGGAGAACGGTAAAATACGATACATACTGAAGGACTGAAGGACAACTTAGATGGAGAGGTGCCTCTGATGCTGATGTTACTTTGCCAAAGCTTTTGCACGGAACAGGTCCTCATCCAACTCCAACTCCGTCTCCTCTCTTGGCAAGGGCTGGAATTGTGAAGATCAACCAGCCATCAGCCATTGAGAAAAATACACGATCTCCCAAGTCATCCAACAAAAATTTTTCAGGTGATGTCTGGAAGCCCCAAATAGGGCCATAGGGATCAACAATTGGCATCTGGCAACCTTCACAGCCAGGGGTTTGTGGGGGGTTGTAGCAGCTGCTTTGCTTGTCGCTTTCCAAGCCACCCTTGACGTTGGGCCCCTGCTAGAAGCACCAGCACACACATGTCACTTCATGTCGGCTGTGTGCAGCAAACCCCGATGAAAGGAGAGCCAAGTCCAGCCACTAAGCTTTATGGATGCCTCGACTAAGTGTATTGAAAACGCAACAGTTGACATTCCGAATAACATCCTTCTGCCTCTGGTTGTTTCAATTTGTGGATCCCCAAATATCACGCCATTGCGGATCATCATCCCAAATCGGGCCAAAGCACGGATGGAATATTATGAATTCAAAGAATATCTCTTTATCCTTCTATTTTCTCTAATATCTCTTTATTCTTCTATTACTACTCCTCAAGCATTCCTACTACTGCTACTAGTGGTAGTACTGAGAGCATCCGCAGCTCAGCACTTTTTCACCAACTCAGCATTCTCCACTGAAGCTGACGATGCTGAGGGTGAAACGACCGCCCTGGGGCTCACAAGGTCCCAGCGGCCCCGACTTCAAAACATGTCCGGAGCTGATCGGATAACATCTGACAAGTATCGAACATCATATGTTGGACGGAAAATTCTCCACTGCTGTTTTTCAAACGCCAACCATATCCAACCATTTGCAAATTCGTTGAGGTTGAAAGCCACTTGAGAGGTGATTGTCTAAGGTCAAAATAGGTCAAGGTGAAAAAGAAAAATATTGGGAAACAGTAAGGGCATGCAGGTCTTTCAGACTAGCAACAGTTTAGGAATCAAATCAGAATTTATCATGAGGCCAAAGTCTGACAGCCAGTGATGAGAGCGGGGATTGCAGGGGAACGCAACGCAGCAGCACTCCAGTAGCCCGGACTTCTTCATACAACTGCTCTTCATACGACAGCTCTGGGAATGTCTGACGTTTGTCAATTCTTCACTAAGCCCTTCATGCTGCGAATGAAGGTGTTGGCGTGCATCACAGTTCCTCAAGGCACGCCATGGGGAAGAGTTCAATTCGGAATCGACAACTGCAACTCTGGATCTGCTTATCATCTTTGGTACTCTACTACAAGATGATGCCATGTTGACACTGAAATACACTGATTTCAATTCTATCGAGGCGGCTTTCTGATCTCGAAATGGCCGACTGGATCCCAGTTCCCACTTGGAAAGATCCTATCTAATTGGTGTCCCGAAGGACAATTGGGGGGGGCCTGGAAAAATTTAAATGACCTCAGCTCAAGCATGTTATTTCATCCCATAACTCTACCATCTGTGACCTGATCATGGCATTGCCCCGAATTTCTTGTTGCTGTCTGATATCCTTCAAATACAAACCTTGGGAAATGAAATTGAGATAATTAAATATAAACATGTATTCCAGAGAACTTCTAAATCGAAGAAATCTAATTGAATTGAATAATTCCCAACCCTGCTTCAAGGCCATTCCTTGATGCTTCCCTCATCTGGTTGTTCCTTGAAATTGCGCCACCCCACCATTTTTCACCCTTTCACCACTGGTTTTCCTAATGGTTTCAGCACCATTTTTGGCTGATAACTCCCCTGGCTGAAAACCCCATTTGGACCATCTCCGAGCTTCGCATGTTGTCCCTGGCCATTCGCAGGTCCACCTGGATCTTCGGCTCTTCGGGCTCCAGTGGGTCCTACGCCAGGACCGACATGGGGATGTCAAGCAACCAATGCATCGTGTGATACTGTCCGTAATGAATAGGAATAGTATTACAATAAGATGTTAATATAATCATCAGACAAATGCCCATTAACCCATAGCAATTTTAAAAGTAATCATGATCCTGACGTTACATGATGATAGCAATAATCCCCTGTCCTGCCATGGAGTATGGATCAAAACCATTCAAAACCCTTCTGTTCTCATCCCAGTAGATAAAAAAAAACAAACATGAACAGACTATAATGAGGAATTGGAATATCGATGGGATTTGAACATCTGCCCAGTTTGGGGTGTTTTCTTGACCCATAGAAGGATGGGAATGTGAATCCAATCAATTCAACCAGTCCAATGATCCCATTCAGCTACATGCTAAAACACCAATAATGATAACATTGTTTTCTACGTGACCTTTCCCCAAAACGGGGGATATCAACCCATCGCAAACGGAAGAGAAATGACTTCAACTTGACTTGGGACAGCTGTGAATCCAAACCCTATGGTGAACTGCAGAGGGAAAATGGGATCCATAACATAATTTTCGAGGTTACATCATCCTATATGCGGCAAGCCAAACATAGATCGCTACAGGAAGTTAAAAAGTTTGAAATTATCCTAATGTATATATACATATTTGGACAATTAGGTTAGGTGGTTCCGACAAAAACATTAGAGAAAACATAGTCGGATTGCAACCAACATCCAACATCCAACAAGAAAACTAGTTATTTGTACTTCAATATCCAAATAAGCGTCCAATTGCGGTTGGTTATATAATTACCAGTAGTACCGCGCAAGGCGGTGACGGAAGTTATTCAAAAATAGGAAACCTATAGGAGAGGTTGGTTGTTGTGAATCAGGGATGGCAGAGCGAAGCCACTGATGGACCGAAAGGTGCTTGAGGTCTCCTCTCTTTCGCTCTCTTTCTCTGACTATC